>WSSedL1CaDRAFT_10000022_pt1 | contig 94848 bp, 69 predicted proteins | sample WetSurSL1Cattail_FD_9464 | JGI IMG/M metagenome (IMG submission 9464)
AACGTTTTTAGAATTTAAGATGTTCGAGTTTTGCGTAGTGAAAATAATACTATCCAAAAGACTATTTGAACTTCCCCGTTGTTTAGCTGTTTTAGCTCTTTTAAATTGATTGGGCAGAAAAAACAAATTAGCTTTATCTGGGTTTAATTTATTAAACTTATTTATTGATCGAGGGAAATGCAGATAATTAAAATTATTATTAGTCTGCGGCAGCGCCTTAATAGGCAATAGCGCAACGAAAAATAAAACTACCAAGAAATATTGTTTACAGCGGATAATAATACTGCCCCTTTTATTAAAACACATAATAAAATATTTTTTCGCTTTTTAGATTATAAATGGAGTTTTGGCAAGCCAATCCCCAATCATCTAATTTTTAATAATAAAACTTATAGCTTTTGTTAATAACTATCAATAACTATCTTAAAATAGAACTAAAATCTTGTTTGATGTTTTATAAATTCTCAGTTTTTCAGCGGCGCTTTCCGTACAAGCAATAAATAGACGTTTATTTACAAAATAAAATGAAAGCCGCCGCTAAACTAAATTATTGTTTTTAGCGACTCATTTTAATAAAATTAATTTCTTTACTATTGAGTTTGCATCTATTCTTAACTTATAAAAATATATGCCCGAAGCCAGACCGGAAGCGTTCCATAAATATCTATATTCGCCCGGTTCCAGCGTCTCATTTAACAAACCAGCCACCTTTGCTCCCAGTTGATTGAAAATAGAAAGATCGACCGACGCTCTCTGCGGCAGCAGGAAACTAAACGTTGTTGTCGGATTAAACGGGTTAGGATAATTTTGGAATAAGTATTTATCAATTACTGCAGTATTATTAATTTCGCTTAATTCTTTAGCCAATAAGCTTTTTCCAGTTCCGCTTACAGAAACAGTTTTGGTAACGGCGCCGGAACTTACATGAGTAATACTTCCGCTATAAGTCAACACTGCTGTTGGAGCAAACCTTGCATATATAGTAGTCGCCGCAATTGTTCCGCCGCTTGGAGCCAGACTAATGGATAAAGAAAATCCTGTAGCGCTTGATTTAGATATCTGGAATCCTGCCGGAGCCGTAATCACAAGGTTAGACGTCAAATTGCCGCCTGATACCGTATAACTTTTGGCCGCGGAATATTGCGTTTGTTTAACGCTGCCAAATGTAGTTAGCGAAGTTACAGAAACCGTTATTGAAGGAGTTGCGCCTGTCGTAGAACCCATTCCGCTTACTGCTACGTTCTGCGCGGTTGCGCCCGTACTTGTATTAGTTATATTTGCGCTATACGATTGCGCCGCTGTTGGGGCAAACCGAACGTAAATAGTCGCCGCGTTAATTATTCCATTATTGGGAGTTAAACTTACCGAAGAACTGAATCCGCTAGAACTTGATGTAGACGCCTGAAATCCAGCCGGAGCTGTTACAATCAGGTTTGCGCTTAAATATTTGCCTGAAACGGTATAACTTTTTATTGCTGAATATTTTCCAACTACAACGCTGCCAAACGAAGATATTGAAGAAACCGAAGCTGTTATTACGGGAGTTACTCCAGTTCCATTTACAGAAACAAACTGCGCCGCTGCGCCTGAACTGGTAATTACAATATTTGCCGCGTATGATTGCGCTTTTACAGGAGCAAACCGAACATATATAGTAGCGGCCGTAATTGTTCCATTGCTGGGAGTTAAGCTGACGGACGAGGCAAATCCGCTTGAACCTGACATCGATGCCTGAAATCCTGTCGGCGCTGTTACAAAAATATTTGCGTTTAAATTTTTGCCTGATATTGTAAAGCTTTTCACGGCAGAATATCCGCCGACTACAACGCCGCCAAACGAAGGGAGAGAAACAGCGGACGCTGTTATTGCAGGCGCAATGCCGGTTCCTGTTACTGCTACGTTCAGCGTTACGCCATTAATTACATTAGTTACGTTTCCGCTGTACGACTGAGCGGCAGTTGGACTAAACCTGACGTAGACTATCTGGTTTACGCTCCCCGAAACCGGAACCACAGTTAAACTTGAACTGTATGTTACGCCTGAATTAGCCGACACCTGAAATCCTGTCGGCGCGCTTATCGTTATATTTTTCGTCAAAGAGCTCCCCTTTAACGTATAACTTTTTGCAGCTGATGTTGAATTTAAGGCTTGAGAACCAAAGCTTAATGCTGTTACAGATGCGCTTAGTTTAATGCTATTAACTGAAAATTTTGACGCCGTGTCTGAAAATCTGCACCATGAACCAATAGAATTCTGCGCCGCTATCCGCCAATAATAAGAGCCTGTATCGTTTACGGCATATGTTAAACTACTGCTGGTTGTAGTGATATCTTTTATATAAGAAGAAAAATTTTGGTTTTTACTTATTTGAACTCTGTACGCTGCGGCTCCGTTGCTATTCCACGTAAAGTTAACGCTGCCCTGATCGACTGACGTATTATTTAGCGGACTTTTAATGGTCGGCGCGCTGATATAAGTCCCCGAAGAACCGCCGGATGTGACGGCTAAAGTGATTTCAGAGTTTTGATTTTGAATAGCGCTGTAACTCCAATATACTACGCTTCTATCGCCAGATACGCCGTTTACATATACGCCAATTGCAGGATTCCCAGACCACTGATTATCGTTATAACCGACAATAGCGACTGCATGACCTCCGACATATGAATAAGATCCAGGACTGGTAATCCATGAATAATAACTAACCCCCGTAAGCGTCATTGGTCTGTTATTATCTATTTCATTTTTAATTTCGGCATATGAATGACCGCCTGTCGAGCAATCCTGAGTATAAGTAAAATTCAGTTTTAATCTGGTATTCGTATACTTTATATATTTTTCTTTTAGCGTGGAGACTGAACACCCAACCTGAGTTCCTCCGTTTACAAAATCATAACCAAAATCGCTTCCCATTTGGTTCAGCATTGTTTCAGCGCCCAAATGTACGTTAACGCTCCCCCATGTACCGCCATAATTAGTAGAATAATTTATCCCGGCCGCGCTGCTAAAACCGGCAGTGGCTGTATTGAATGGGCCTTTATACGACGCAAACGGAGTAATACTAAAAAAGCCTTTATTAACATAATAGGATAATACCGACGCGCCAGACATAACAACGCATGAACTTTCCGCAGGAAGAACATTCGTCCAATCCCATTGGTTAAAATAAGGGACGTCCGCTATTACGGCGGCTGTGGTTTTCCCTTTATTTACCGCGGAACTGCTTAATTCTTCAATGGAGTTATTTGCTAATTTATCCCAGGCGGAGTTAATGGCAATTTGCGATTGCCCTTCCAAAATAATTTTATTAAACTGAAAATTTTCCACTTCTTTTTCAGTAATCTGGTCGTTTAACCCTGTAAGATTAACGAACTTTCTTTCAGCCGAATTTTTCACGGCCGCAAATGATTGAACAATTCCGAAATAATAAAACTCAAACTCTTTTGAAGCGCTTATATTTTTTTCCGCATATTTCTTAGCTATATCATACCTAAGCACATAGCTTTCAGGCAGCCCTTCGCGATACTCAAATATTGGCAAGTGATTTTTTGAAGCGGAAGTATATACCGAAATAAATTCATCGGGCCTGTTTGATAGTATGGAATATAAATATGTGTAATATCTGTATTCTGTTAATTTACTTTCCTGAATTAGAGTATCTGAAATATTTTTTTGTACATTCTTTATTGAATCGGAATATAGATTTAATAATCGTCTATACTGATAGACGGAATCTAACAGCTCATTTTTTTTGTTAGCCCATCTGTTGTTTTTTGCGTATATGTATACGTCGCAAGACCTTTCTTTATCCGCGTCAAGATAAGACGCCGTATCATATAAATCGTATTGACCAAAACTTATACGACACTGAACATCCGCGGCTTTTCTTGTTTCTGAAACAGACGCCATTTTTTTATCGCTAATGACGTTTTGCGCAAATATAATATGATTGAATGCGCATACAATAAATACAATTGCAATAATCAATCTGACTATATATTTCATAATATGCTTTCTCGGTTTGTAAAATTTTTAAAACGGTCTAAACATATTTCGACCTTCTTAATTGATTATCGGCATAATAAAATTATTTACAATGGTTAATATGTCTCGTTTAATAGTATAAACGAGACTACCATGCAATATTCTACAATTGATTATCATAAAACCTATTTTTATTCTACTGTTTCAGCTTTTTTATATATTGTTTCCTTAACTGTCAATCCGACAGGAATTATGGGTAAAACTAATCCGTCATTTTCAACTTTGAATTCTATTAATACTGGTTTATCGTCAATCGCCAACGCTTTCTTAAATATTTCGTCTACGTCTTTTGGACTGTTGGCAGAAAATGTTTTTATTCCATAAGCTTCAGCAATTTTCATAAAATCCGGATTACTTTCCGAAAGATTTGTAAAACTATATCTTTTATTAAAAAACAATTCCTGCCATTGCCTCACCATGCCAAGGTAGCTATTATTCATTATAATAAATTTAATTGGCAATTTATTATTTGCCGCAGTCGCAAGCTCCTGCATATTCATTTGGAAGCCGCCGTCTCCGCTTATGGATACTATTGGACGATCTTTCACGCCAAACGCAGCTCCTATGGCCGCGGGGACTGAAAAGCCCATTGTCCCTAAGCCTCCGCTTGTCAGTAATGAACGCGGATTATTAAACTTGTAATACATCGCCGTCCACATCTGATGCTGACCTACGTCTGTCACTACTATCGCGTCTCCTTTTGTCTTCTCCGATAACCGCTCTAATACATATTCCGTTCTTAACTTGCCGTCCCCTTTTTCATAATATAACGGACCTTCTTCTTTCCACTTATGTATCTGAGACCACCATTCGTCTAATTCAAGCTTTCCTTCTATCTCCGTCATCAGCTCTGCCAATACGTGCTTTACGTCTCCTACTATAGGTAAATCGACCAAGACGTTTTTATCTATACAGGTTGGGTCTATATCAACATGTATCTTATATGCGTTTGCCGCAAATGCGTCTATCTTGCCCGTTACTCTATCGTCAAACCTGGCTCCAAGCGANACCAGAACGTCGCATTCGTTTACAGCCATATTGGCGTAATATGTGCCATGCATGCCCAACATTCCCAANGACTGTTCGTCTGTGCCNGGNAAAGCTCCCAAGCCCTGCAGAGTCATTGTTACNGGCAAGGTTTTTCTCTTTTGCAAACAAACGTAATTCCCTATAGGCTTCCGACATGATTACGCCGCCGCCTACGTATAGTAATGGTCTCTTTGCGTTTTTTATTATTTGTGCGGCTTTTTTGATTTGATTCTGGTGTCCGATGAAGTTTGGCTTGTATCCCCTGATATCTACTGTTTCCGGATATTCAAACTGACAACTTGTGGCTATCATATCCTTGGGCAAGTCTACCAATACTGGACCCGGACGGCCTGTTGAGGCTATATAAAACGCCTTCTTTATGGTCGAGGCCAATTCCCTTACGTCCCGTACTAAAAAGCTATGCTTGGTTATTGGGCGCGTTATACCGACTATATCGGCTTCCTGAAATGCGTCGTTGCCTATCAGGTGAGTTGCTACCTGACCAGTAAACACCACTATCGGCACCGAGTCCATATATGCGTCGGCTATGCCGGTTACTGTGTTTGTAGCTCCTGGTCCCGAAGTTACAAGCACTACGCCTACTTTGCCTGTCGCCTTAGCGTATCCTTCGGCCATGTGCGTTGCGCCTTGTTCATGGCGCACTAATATATGTTTTAAAAAATCTACGTCGTAAAGCTGCTCATATAACTTTAGCACGGCTCCGCCTGGATATCCGAAAATATAATCGACTTTTTCCTGTCGTAAACATTCAAAAAAAATCTCTGCGCCTGTCATCAACGACTCATCTTTTTTCATAAACTAACCTCAGAATTATTTTACAAATCAGAATACAAACAAAAACTATATAGATACGACGCTTCTGGGATTAGGTCAACCCTAATCTCATTTTTTAATTTTTTGTTTGTTTGTTGATTGGGGTTGACCTAAGCTATTAGCTAAGAATATTAAGACCGAGCACGGTAATAATAATCACGTTCACGCTAATAATAATATTGGTAATCCCAAGGAGTAGAATATCTATAGATAAGATTCTTGTAGAACCAAACACAACTCTTCTGTTACCGTTTGTGGCGGCTCCATTAACATAATTTTTAATAATATTTTTTGCTGTGTTTTGCATATTTTTTAATTTGAATAGCAATATAATTGATGCTGAATTAGATGTCAAGGCATTTTTGCCAAATAACTATTTCTTAATATTGCTCAATCGTCCGCTACTCGCTTCTATTTCTAAAGTAAACAGCATAACAAATAAAACAGTTCAATACAGAATAAGACCAAGCATATTAAAATCTAAAACATATAAATGAATAATTATACAATGTGACAATAAAGAAATTTATTTTATTACATTTATAAAAATTTTATTTTTTATCCGGTTAGCGCTGCTTTTCATCTTATTTATATGCAGCCTTAAAAATTAAGGTTGGGCAAATTAAAACAAATTCTTAACATCAATTCATTTGACAATAAAATAATTTTGTATTAGTTTGCCTTGCATTAAAATGAAAAACATGAAATCTAAATACAGCCAAACCTCTATACTGCTGTTCACCTTAACAGCGACCCCTAAAACTATGCCCTTATATGGATGAAGGCGGCTGATTAAAACTTAATTTTATTAAAACCGGCTTCATCCAGATGAGGCCGGTTTTTTTATTTATATGGAGTATCTTTTATGAAAATATTGAAATTTGGCGGGTCTTCCGTCGGCAATGCGGAAAGAATTAAAAACGTCGCTAAAATAATTCAGGACTCGCTAAACGAGAACAAAAATATTTCAGTTGTTTTTTCCGCCTTTCAGGGCGTTACCGATCTGCTTATAAAAATGAGCGGTTTTGCCGCCCAGGGAAAGTTAGAATATCTAGACGTATTTAAAGAAATTGAAACCCGCCATATAAAAACCATCCAGGAATTAATTCAGATCAAAAATCAAAGCGGAGTAATTGCCGCTATAAAAATGAGTCTGAATGAACTTGAAGACGTTACAAACGGAGTTTATCTTGTAAAAGAACTTTCGCCCCGCACGCTCGATTTTATTATGAGCTTTGGCGAAAGGCTTTCTTCTTTTACTATCAATCAGGCGCTTAACGACGTAAATATTAAAAGCGAATACTTAGACAGCCGCGCTTTATTAAAGACCGACGATAACTTTGGCGCAGCGCATGTAGATTTTAATCTGACAAATAAAAACATAAAAGAATACTTCAAGACTCATAATAAGTTACAGGTAATAACAGGTTTTATCGGCTCGACAAAAAATAACGAAACCACTACGCTTGGCCGCGGCGGTTCCGATTATAGCGCCGCTATTTTTGGCGCGGCTTTAAACGTTGAAGAAATTGAAATATGGACTGACGTAGACGGCGTCATGACGGCCGACCCAAGAAAAGTTAAAAACGCTTTTCCGCTCGCTTCAGTTACTTATGAAGAAGCCATGGAGCTTTCGCATTTTGGAGCGAAAGTAATTCATCCGCCTACAATGCACCCGGCTCTTTCGCGGAAAATTCCTCTAAGGATAAAAAACACTTTTAATCCTTCGTTTCCGGGAACTGTAATAAGCGCTAAAAGCTCCGTTAACCACTTTCAGGTAAAAGGCATTTCTTCTATTGATGAAATTGCGCTTATAAGAGTTCAGGGAAGCGGAATGATAGGCGTTGCAGGAATTGCGAAAAGAATTTTCGCGGCGTTATCGCAAAAGAAAATTAATATTATTCTTATTACTCAGGCTTCTTCAGAACACTCGCTCTGCCTTGCAGTAATGCCTAAATTTGCTCAGGCCGCAAAAGAAGAAATTGAAAGCGAACTCCGCTTTGAAATAAGAGACAGCAAAGTAAACGAAGTAATTGTAGAAGATAGTTTTTCTATCATTGCAGTAGTTGGCGAAAGGATGCGCAACACTCCTGGTATTGCAGGCAAAGTATTTCAGGCTCTTGGCAAAAACGGAATTAACATAGCCGCTATCGCTCAGGGTTCGTCGGAATTAAATATCTCCACAGTTGTGCCAAGACAGCATTCTGCAAAAGCTTTAAACGCTCTGCACGACGCTTTTTTCCTTTCAGGCAAAAAAACTCTTAATCTGTTTTTAGTTGGAACCGGACTAATAGGCAAAACGCTCTTAAAACAAATTGAATATCAGGCGCATACTTTAGCGGACGAATATCTGCTTAACTTCAAAATGATTGGACTTGCTAACAGCAGAAAAATGCGCTTCGACCCCGAAGGAATAGCTTTAGATAAATGGCAGCAGATAGTCGACTCTTCTTCTGAAAAAACTGACCTAGATAAATTTGTTAAACAGATGAAAGCTTTGAACCTGCCGAACTGTATTTTTATTGATTGCACGGCAAGCGAAGTGGTTGGCAAAAAATATATAGAAATATTAGAGTCTAACATTTCTATAGTTACTCCAAATAAAAAAGCAAACGCCACTAAATATGAGTTTTTCCAAAAATTAAAAGCCACAGCGCAAAAACACAACGTTAAGTTTTTATATGAAACCACTGTAGGCGCAGGTTTGCCTATAATAGGCACCTTAAACGATTTAGTTACAAGCGGCGATAAGCTTCTTAAAATTGAAGGCATCCTTTCCGGCACATTGAGCTTTATTTTTAACGTTTATAAAAAAGGAGCTCTCTTTAGTCAGACTCTGCTTGAAGCAAAAGAAAAAGGATATACAGAACCGGATCCGCGCGAAGATTTGAATGGCTTTGACGTTGCAAGAAAACTTCTTGTTCTTGCCCGCGTGGCAGGCCTGGCTCTTGAATTTAAAGATATAAAAATTGAAAATCTCGTCCCTGTAAAAGCAAGAAAAGCAAAAACTGTAGAAGAGTTTTTTGTTAAGCTAAAAGAGTGCGACGATTATTTTGAAGCAAAACGGAAACACGCCGAAGAAAATAATAAAGCGTTAAGATATATTGCAAAGCTCGAAAATGGGAAAGCGGAAATTTCTTTGCAGGAAGTAGACGAAACTCATCCGTTCTATTCTCTCACAGGAAGCGATAATATTTTCTCTTTCTATACCCAGCGCTATAGAGTTAACCCTATAGTTATAAAGGGTCCCGGAGCCGGAGCTGAAGTTACGGCGTCTGGCGTATTTGCAGATATAATCAGAATCTCAAATTATCTAAGTTAAAATCAGAGGAAACAAAAATGGAAAATAAAAAAATACCCGTCGGCGTCTTAGGAGCCACAGGAAGCGTTGGACAGAAGTTTATACAATTATTGGAAGGGCATCCTTATTTTGAAGTAACCGAATTAGCCGCTTCGGAAAGATCGGCAGGCAAACTTTATAAAGACGCGGTAAATTGGATTTTGTCTACTCCTATTCCTGAAAACGTAGCAAATAAAACCGTTAAAGAGTGTAAACCAAATCTTGACGTAAAAGTTGTTTTCTCCGGTTTGGATTCAAGCGTAGCAGGCGAAGTTGAAACTGAATTTGCAAAAAAAGGTTATACCGTTATTTCAAACTCAAAGAATCATCGCACCGATTCCGACGTGCCTTTGCTTGTGCCAGAAATTAATGCAGATCACCTGGAATTAATTAAATCGCAAAAATATAACGGCGGCGCAATCGTTACAAATCCTAACTGTTCAACAATAGGGTTGGTTCTTGCGTTAAAACCTCTAATTGATAATTTTGGCATAGAAGCCGTTAACGTAGTAACCATGCAGGCTCTGTCAGGAGCAGGTTATCCGGGCGTATCGAGTCTTGATATAATTGACAACGTAATCCCTTTTATCGGCGGCGAAGAATCTAAATTAGAATCAGAACCTCAGAAAATTTTTGGAAAATACTCTGGCGGAATTATTGAACATCTTGGAATTAAAATAAGCGCGCAGTGCAACAGAGTTCAGGTTATTGACGGACATACTGAATGCGTACAGGTTAAATTCAAAAACAAACCGACAATTGAACAAATTAAAAAAGCTTGGGCGGAGTTTAAAGGCGAACCTCAGAAATATAATTTGCCGTTTGCCCCAATTCAACCGCTTCATTATTTTGAAGAAGACAGATATCCACAGCCAAGAATTCACAGAAATATCGATAAAGGAATGGCGACGTCAATTGGAAGATTACGCGAATGCCCTTTGTTCGATTATAAATTTGTAATACTTTCGCATAACACAAACCGCGGAGCCGCAGGCGGCGCGCTTTTATGCGGCGAATTAATGAAAGCAAAAGGCTTAATTTAATTTCGATTAAGATAATAAACGTCGCGCGCTTCGACAGGCTCAGCGCCCGTTGTAAACGCGTAGATAAATATTGAACGCAATAGATTATTAGAAAATGACGTTGTCTTCCGGAGCGAAGAACATTTGGGCGTCATGGTTCAACCATGACGCCCCAGAAAGATAAAGTTATATAAGCCATTGTTATTACGCCCAGCCTTTTGGTAAAGACCGGGAAAACTCTAAATCACTATTTTACAGAAATATTTTCTATTCATAATGAAAAAAGAAATTAAAGTGTTTGCGCCCGCAACGGTAGCAAATGTGTCATGCGGATTCGATATTCTCGGATTTGCTATCGACGCCCCCGGAGACGAACTGACTCTTAGGATTACGGATAAACCCGGAGTCGTTATTACAAAAATAACCGGAGACGAAGGGAAACTGCCTATCGAAGCGGAAAAGAATACGGCTGGCGTTTCTCTACTGGCTATGATGAAAGAACTAAACGCCGGGTTCGGCGTGGAAATGCAGCTCGATAAAAAAATGCCGCTAGGCAGCGGACTCGGTTCAAGCGCCGCAAGCGCAGTAGCAAGCGTCTTTGCTTTGAACTGCCTTATAGATAAACCTGTCAACAAACTCGACCTTGTTAAGTTTGCAAGAGAAGGAGAAAAAATTTCCTGCGGCGAAAATCCTCACGCCGATAACATAGCGGCTTGTATTTACGGCGGCTTTGTTCTTGTAAGAAGCAATTACCCCCTTGATATTATTCCGCTTAGCGCTCCAGACGATTTATATTGTACTATTTTACATCCGGACGTGGTAGTTAAAACAGAGCACTCAAGAAATATTTTACGTAAACAATTATTGCTTTCTACTGCCGTTACTCAATGGGGCAATATTGCCGGGCTTGTAGCGGGACTCTTGAAATCCGATTACGATCTTATTTCCCGCTCAATGCACGACGTTATTGTAGAGCCTGTAAGATCGGTGCTTATACCCGGTTTTGACGCTATCAAAGAGGCTGCGCTTTCCAACGGAGCTTTAGGCAGCAGCATTTCAGGCTCTGGCCCTTCTGTTTTTGCTTTAAGCAATTCAAAAGAAAAAGCTGAAAAAATTGGCGCGGCAATGCAAAAAGTTCTTGCTCCGCTTGAAGTTGGAAGCGAAGTTTATATATCTAAAATAAATTCTAACGGTCCAATAATTATTGGTTAAAAATGAAATTTAAAAGCACAAATAATAAATCTGAAATTGTTTCGTTCAGAAGCGCGGTTCTTCAGGGTATCGCAGACGACGGAGGTTTGTTCCTCCCAATTGAGTTTAATAAACTTGACGAAGATTTTATTAAAAATATTACATCCTATTCTTTTCAGGAAACTTCGCTCGAAATAGCTAAGCTGTTCTCAGGCGACGATATTCCGGAAACCGATCTGAAAAATATTGTTTATGACGCAATCAACTTTCCAGCTCCTTTGGCAAAGCTCAATGACGAGCTTTCTGTATTAGAATTATTCCACGGTCCTACGTTTGCATTTAAAGATTTTGGAGCAAGGTTCCTTGCAAAAACTTCTGAATACTTTCTGAAAAATGAAAATAAAAAGACTACTATTCTTGTAGCAACTTCAGGCGATACCGGCAGCGCCGTTGCAAACGGATTTTATGGGCTTGACAATATAGACGTTGTTCTTCTATACCCAAGCGGCAAAGTTAGCAATATCCAGGAGAAACAGCTTACTACTTTAGACAAAAATATTACGGCCGTCGAAGTTGAAGGAACGTTTGACGACTGCCAGCGTTTTGTCAAACAGGCTTTTGCAGACGAAGCGTTAAAAAAGAAAATGACGCTCTCCTCGGCCAATTCAATTAATATTGCAAGACTTATCCCCCAATCATTTTATTACTTTAACGCATACGCGCAGATTCAGGATAAAAGCAAACCCGTTATTTTTTCTGTGCCAAGCGGCAACTTTGGAAATTTAACGGCAGGTTTATTTGCTAAAAACATCGGTCTTCCTGTAGAAAAATTTATAGCCGCTGTTAACGCAAACGACGTATTCCCAAAGTATTTAGATTCTGGCGAATTTACAGCAAAGCCTTCGGTTAAAACTTTGTCCAATGCAATGGACGTCGGCAACCCAAGTAATTTAGCGCGAATAAACTCATTGTTTATGAATAACGTCAACAGTATCCGCGACGTAATATTCAGCAAAAGTTTTTCCGATAAACAAACGCTGGAAGAAATCGAAAGCGTTTATAAAAAGTATAATTACATAATAGATCCGCATGGCGCAGTAGGAACGCTTGCAGTTAAAGAATATCAAAAAGTAAATAATGATAAATCTAATTATGTAGTTTTGGAAACGGCTCATCCGGCTAAGTTCCTCGACGTATTTTCAGACGAAATAAAATCTGCAATAGTCTTCCCTGAAAAGCTAAAAGAGTGTCTTCAAAAAGAAAAGCGAAGCGTTAAAATTCCAAATGATTTTAACGTATTTAAAAATTATCTATTAGAAAAAAATTAAAGAGAATTAAAATGAAAAAAGGATTAAAAGTAGCGGTATTAGGCGCCGGCAATATAGGCATAGCAATTGCCAACGGTTTAGTTAACTCAAAATTATTTTCAAATGAAAACGTATTTCTTACAAAAAGAAAATTAGCGACTTTAAAAGAGTACGCTGAAAAAGGTTTTAAAATAACTTCAGATAATAAAAATGCAGTAAAAGAATCTGATATATTGATTTTGGCAGTTACGCCCCAACAGCTAAATCCTTTGCTCCTTGATATAAAATCTGAAATTAAAGCCGACAAGCATGTTATAATTTCAATTGTTTCAGGCGCAAGCATAAAAGAAATTAAAAGTCAGCTTGGCGAAGATATCGCTTTAGTGCGCGCAATGCCAAATACAGCTATCGCAATACAGGAGTCTATGACGTGCATAGCTTCCGATGATAATAAAAACGATTGCCAGGATATTGCAAAAGAGATTTTTGACGCCTGCGGCAGAACTTCAGTAATTGACGAAACGCAGATTGTGCCTGCTACCGCTTTATGCGCATGCGGAATAGCGTTTTTTCTCCGCGCAATAAGAGCCGCTTCGCAAGGCGGAATAGAAATTGGTTTCCATGCAGAAGACGCTTTACTTATGGCCGCGCAAACAGCCAAAGGCGCAGCTTCATTATTAGTAAATCTTGGCAGCCATCCTGAAAGCGAAGTTGATAAAGTTACTACTCCTATGGGTTGCACAATTACCGGATTGAACCAAATGGAACATGCCGGATTTAGTTCCGCAATGATAAAAGGAATTGTATCGTCGTCAGAAAAAGCAGCGCAGTTATATCATATAGATTAATTCTAATTGAAGATTTCTTTTCACTTGACTAAAGAAATTTTATAATTTATCTTTGTATTAATAAGTATGAAAACAAAAGAAACAAATACGTCTATTTTTAACGGTTTTATAATGCGCAGCCTGCGAATGAATATGATCATGCGATCATCCCGGAGGGTTACGCTTTAATTTGAAACTAAATTAAATACCAAAACCCTTCGGGATACTCCCGAAGGGTTTTTTATTTTTAAACCTCTTCGGGTAAAAATACCGAATGAGGTTTTTTTATGTTTAATACAATATTATGAAAAAACTTTAGAAGATTTATTAGACTAAAGTTTGTATAACAACTAATAATAATTACTCATTTACAGATAAAATGATATCAGCCAAAACAAAATTTATAAATCTATTTGATGAATCGCCTCTTATTTTGGAATCGGGTAAAACTATTTCCCAAATAAAGACCGCCTATCAAACCTACGGAGAACTAAACGATTCCGGAACAAATGGCATATTGATCTGTCACGCCTTAACCGGAAACGCTCACGCAGCCGGGATACTTGACGACGTTACCGAGTCTTCAAATCCGGAGCTTGAGTTCTTAATGAAATATAATAAAGTCTCGCACGGCAAACCCGGCTGGTGGGATAACCTTATAGGCCCAGGCAAAACGTTTGACACAAATAAATATTTTGTGGTTTCGCCAAATATACTTGGCAGTTGTTATGGAACTACTGGCTCGTGTTCTATCAATCCAACTACTGGAAAACGTTACAATCTCGACTTCCCCATTATTACAGTTAGAGATATGGTCAAAGTTCAGTATGAACTGATAAAAAAACTAGAGATAAAAAAACTCAAAACAATTTCCGGCGGTTCTCTTGGCGGAATGCAGGTTTTAGAGTGGGGCATTATGCATCCGGAAATTGTTGAATCGTTAATCCCAATAGCCACCTCAGCTCAACACTCGGCGTGGGGTATTTCGTTAAATGAAGCTGCTAGAAAAGCAATAATGAACGATCCCGAATGGAAGGACGGCTCTTACACAGAACAGCCGCATAACGGACTCAGCTTAGCGAGATTAGTCGCCATGATAAGTTACCGCAGTAATACTTCATTCGGATTTAAATTTGGCAGAGAGCGCATAGAAAATTGTGATAGTTTTTCGCTAAGTAAGAATGAGTTTCAGATAGAGAGCTATCTTAATCATCAGGGCGAAAAGTTAGTCCGCCGGTTTGACGCCAACGCTTACTTATACTTAACAAAAGCGCTTGATCTGCATGACGTAAGCGCCGGCAGAGGAACTCTTGGACAAGAGCTTGGTTCAATCAAAACAAAAACTCTTTCAATTGGAATATCAACAGATGTTCTTTATCCTCCCGAAGAGCAAAAAGAAATCACCAAACTGATTCCCAATTCGATATATAAAGAGATAAAATCAATACACGGTCACGACGCTTTCCTCATTGAATTCGACCAGTTAGAAAGAATGATACGCCCATTTTTATTTTAGTTGAAAAGGCATTTGGAAGGCAACATTCGTAAAAAATAAAAAAATCAGATACCAGTATCAACATTGCAAAGATATACGTTGCGCAGTTTTTTAAATTGTGCAGACACTGTCTGCACAATTGAGAATACGCCGTATAAATGGGTTATTTGCCCAATAAAAAGCTTTTTCATATCTTAATTTAATTTTTCGTTCGCTATATAATAAAAAACACATTTCTCTATTAGGGGAAATTGTTTATTTTAAGTTTAATATTTTAATGTGTTTTATATCATTTCTCAAAATTAAGATTTACAACGTGAGTTTTACAAATATAAACATCGGATTTAAGATACTTGACGATTTGCCTGACATGTATTTTGTCTTATCAGAAACAGGGTTAATCATTGACGCAAATAAATCCGCCGTTGAAAACTTTAGAATCCCAGATACGCGCAATAACCCGGTTAGTTTTTTCGACTTTATAACTATAATCGACCGCAAAGCTTCGTTAGAATCTTATAATAAAGCGTTTAAGACAGGCTCTGCATGTAAAATTGAAGTTCAGCTAAGCAAATCTGAAAACACATTAATAAACGCTGATATCAATTTTTCATTTTTTGAGGATTCCGAATCTGGGGAAAACCTTGCCTTGGCGGCGCTCCATGACGTTACTGAAGATAAAAAGAAAGAACTTGAACTGCTCCGTTTTTATTTTGTTGCGCAAAATACTGTAAACCCGCTTCAAATAACCGATAAAACCGGAAAGATGTTGTACGTAAATCCTGCATTTGAAAAAGCAAGCGGATATTCTAAAAAAGAACTGATTGGGCAGTTTCCAAGTATTTTCGGCAGCGGTAAATATTCTGCAAGGTTTTGGGGAAAAATGTGGGACGTTATTACGCTTGGGAAAATTTGGACAAGCGAAATTGAAAACAAAAAGAAAAATGGAGAACCGTTTTTTACACAGCTTTTAATATCTCCAATTATAGATAACGAAGGAGCCATCGTCGGTTATTTTGGAATTCATAGAGATATTTCAGAAAAAAAGAACTTAGATAAACAGCTTGTTCATACGCAAAAGATGGAAAGCATTGGAACATTAGCCGCCGGCGTAGCGCACGAAGTAGGAAATCCCCTGGCCTCTATTTCAGCGCTTGTTCAGGTAGCCCAGCGGTCCACTGATGATGAATTTATAATCGACCGTTTGGAATTAGTAAAAAAACAGGTTACAAGAATCTCTAAAATCATACGCGATCTTGTCGATTTTTCTCGACCTTCAAATTATGAATTAGCTCTTACTGACATAAATGCTAGTTTGGAAGAAGCTATAGAAATCGTGAAGGTCGGCAAAAAAGCTAAAAATATAAATTTTATAATCGAGTTAGACGACTCTATCCCCCAGCTTCCGCTTGTAGCGGATCAGATACAGCAAGTGTTTGTAAATATTCTTATAAATGCAGTTGACGCTATTAGCGAAGACAGCAATTCGAAATATAAAGCAATAAAAGAGATTTCCGTCGCTACTTCTAAAAATGACGAAAATGTTTTTATAACGTTTAAAGATACGGGCATGGGAATACAAAACGATAATTTGACAAAAATATTTGAACCGTTTTATACTACAAAAAAAGAAGGCAAAGGCACAGGTTTAGGGCTATGGGTTAGCTACGGAATAATTAAAAGTTTTCAGGGAGAAATTTTAGTTAGAAGTAAAGAAGAAAAAGGAACAACGTTCATAATTTTAATCCCTTCAAATCCTTAGTATTTATTTAACAAAACGGTTTAAAAATGTCTGGTAGAATATTAGTTGTAGACGACGAAGATATTATAAGAGAATCTCTTTCTTTTATACTAAAAAAAGAAGGCTATACCGTTGAAGAAGCCTCCGATGGTAAAGCCGCATACGAAAAAATAATAGAAGAATCGTTCGACGTTGTAATAACTGATCTTGAAATGCCCAAAATGGGGGGGATTGATTTATTAGAAAATATTTCAAAGGCAAGCTCGCGAACTTCGGTTTTAATTATAACCGCCTACGGTTCTTTAGATACCGCCATAGAAGCGTTACGGCATGGAGCCACAGATTACATCCTTAAGCCGGTTGAATTTGAAGAAATTATTTTAAAGCTGCGTCGTATTTTTACAAGCAGAAAACTTCTAATAGAAAACCAGGCCTTAAGAAAAGAAGCGCAGCGACGATATGATTTTTCCAAACTCATTGGACAAAGTCCGGCAATTCAAAAAATTTACGATATAATACAAACGGTTTCTGAAACCGATAGCGCCGTGCTTATTACAGGAAACAGCGGAACCGGAAAAGAACTTGTCGCCCGGGCTCTTCATTACAATAGCAGAAGAAAAGACAAGCCTTTTATAGCCGTAAACTGCGGAGCCATTTCCGAAAGCCTGATTGAAAGCGAACTTTTTGGACACAAAAAAGGCTCGTTTACAGGAGCTGTCTCAGATAAAGAAGGTTTCTTCAAAGCCGCCGACGATGGCACTCTTTTTCTTGATGAAATTAGCGAAATGCCAATGCAGCTTCAGGTAAAACTGCTGCGCGTGCTGCAACAAAAAGAATTCACCGCCGTAGGAACAAGTTATTCAACCCCGATAAATGTTAGATACCTTGCTTCTACAAATAAAAATCTGCTTGATGAAATTAAAGCCGGCAAATTCCGGGAAGATTTATATTACAGACTTAATGTAATTGAAATCCGCCTCCCTTCGCTTAAAGAACGAAAAGAAGACATCCCTTTTCTTGTGGATCATTTTATAAATAAATACCGCGAAGAAATGAACAAAGGGATTAAAGGCGCCGAACCTGAAGTCATTAGAGCTTTGGTAAACCACGAGTGGCATGGGGAAGTAAGAGAGCTTGAAAACATTATAGAACGGGCGGTTATTTTTTGTAAGAACGAGTTTATTTCATTGCGCGATCTTCCTGAATTTTTTAAACCTGACACTTACCTGGAACTGCCGGATGTTCCTGGCTCGCTTGACGACGTATTAAAAAAACTTGAAAAAGAATATATTTTAAAAATACTCCAAAAAAATAATTTTGATAAAGAAAGCGCTTGCAAAACTCTCAACATAGGGCTCTCTACTCTGTACAGAAAAGCAAAAGAATTTGGAATAGATTTTTAATTTTAAACTTTATAATATGTTTCCTTCATTCTCATTTTTAATAAAAACGCGCTTTATTTATCAATAATGAGAATATTATGGCTTAAAACCCGGAATATCGTTAACTAAAAGAGCTTTTTAATGTATTTTATCCACTTTACGGGATAATTATACATCAGTATCCAATACTAGACAGTGGCATAAAAATAGCTTACAATAAGCGTAAATTAGGGATTCTAAAAACACTTACCCGGCATTCCCGGGATTTTTAGTATTATCAGGAATCGACTTTAGACTATTAATTTAACTTTATCTTTAGATGAAAAATGCCATTTTTTATAGCCCGGATTTGAACCTATGCGTTAGTCTTTTGTTGTATTTTCAGGATAAATACAAAGTAACGACAACAACCGATTTGGAAGTTCTAAATCTTCTATCAATTAATCCTACATTTGATATAATTATTATTGACGCAGATCCGAATAAACAGATTTTAAATTTATGCCATACGATAAAAGAAGAGAATAAAAAATCATCTTTAATATTAACTTATGTTTTTAAAAATCAAATTAAAGATACCGAGAAAAGCCTTCGATTATATGCCGACGCTATTTTTTATAAGCCGGTTGATTTAGAAGAAGTCACTAAAAATCTTAATTTAATTGTAGCCAATAAAACTAATTCTGTCTAATATTTTTTTCCTTTTTGCGATTTTATCATTATCTTGTTATATTTCGCTAAAGGATTCAATATATAATGAATGGTTGTATTCAAATTTCTACTGAAAAGGAGAAACTTGACATCGGGCTCATTTACGATTTTTTATCCGCATCCTATTGGGGTAAAGAATATACTTTAGACACTGTAAGAAATAGTGTGAAAAATTCGTTGTGCTTTGGAATATATAAGGATGGTAAACAAATCGGTTTTGCCAGGGTTTTAACCGATTATACCCGATTGGCCTATTTGGCCGATGTTTTTGTTATTGAAAATTACAGAAATCAGGGCTTGGGTAAAATGCTATTAGAGCATATTTTTAGCTTCCCCGAGCTTGTTGGCGTTAAAAGGTGGCTGCTTGCTACTGCCGACGCTGTAGGATTATATCAAAAATTTGGATTTAGAACTTTATCAAACCCTGAACGGTATATGGAAAAACGGAATTAAACCATAAAATAAATTTGGAGGTTAATAATGAAAGTCATTTTAAAATCACTAATTTTAGTTATTTTTTTAGTAGCAGTTTCAGAAGCCCAACCGAAAGTAGTTAGTTTTAAGAAAATAAGAGACTTCCTTCCTTCAGTTGAACTAAAAGGATTTGACAGAAATAAACCGGAAGGCAGAACTCAAACCGCAATGGGTTTTTCTACTTCTGAAGCGACTGTCAGATATATCGCTAAAAATTATGTAGAAAAAGATTCTTCTGAATCTGAACAAAGAAGAGTTGAAATTATTGTTAAAATAAGCGACGTAAGCGCAATTCCTGGATCTACGCTAGGTCTTTCTTATGTTCAGGATTATGTTAACGAAACTGACGACGGTTATGAAAAAACAGTTTTAGTTCATAAATCATTCAAAGGTAAAGAAACCGGTACAAGCGGCGCTATAAAAACCTGCAACCTTGAATTTGTCGTTAGAAACCGCTTCATCGTCAGCCTTGAAGTTCACGGTTCAGATAACAGGCAGCTTATCTACACTCTTGTTGATTCTATTCGTTTATCAGACTTAGAAAAACTACAGCCTGAAGAGGAATAACAAAAAAAAGAATTTAACCTTACCAAATATTTTTATGGAGCGTCCAGACCGTAATTTCGCGTCTGGCGCTTTGTTTTATGTAAACCGTCCATATATACGTTTCTATTTTAATACTTTTTATAAGTATTAGCCTGTCTTTTTAACTATCATCCATACATAACCAAATAACCCTTTTTATATCGGCGTATTTAAAATTATTATTGTTTCCTTTGCCTTAAGAATGTAAATTATTAAATAAAGTTTTATCCATTTATAATTTAACATTAAATGAAACCGGCTCTTCATTTTTCGCCAAATATTCTTTTAATTACAGCGGGAGCTCTTGCAATCCTTTTTTATCTGCTAATAGCTTTTACTACTGAGATTCAGCCGTGGGACGAAGCTATTTATGCCGTACGAGCCAAAGGCGCCGTTAATTACAACGCATGGGTAGATCAGACCCGGTTTTCGCCTGGAGGCCTTTACAGCGCGGCGCATCCGCCTTTAGCTATATGGCTTTCTGCTCTTTCTATGAAAACATTTGGAATAAATACTTTTGCTATTAGAATTATTCCTTTGTTTTTCTCTTTCTTAACTTGCTTTATTGTATTAAAAATTTTCGGTAAAAACCTTTACGGCTATTTTGCATTTTTATCGCTGATTTCGATTCCGCTGTTTTTCCATTATTCAATCCTTAATCAGCTTGACATGCCGCTTACCTGCTTTATGACTTTATCTTTCTGTTGTTTTTATAAATATGAAACTGGGAAAAACATTTCCTTTCTTGTTTGCGCGGGAGCCGCGTTTGGTTTGGCCTTGATGTCGAAAGCCGCATATGGTCTGATTGTTCCCTTTTCTACGCTGATATACCTTATTTGGCGCGTTATTCAAAAAAAGAAAACTACAAGGCAGGCGTTAAAGGAAATTTTCATTTTTTCCATTATTGGCGCGCTGATTTCTTTCCCATGGCTTATGTATATGTATTCTAAATACGGAAAAGAATTTATTAATTATTACGTCTTATTCCATGTAATTGGCAGAATGGCTTCCGGCGTAGAGGGTAACGAAAAAAAATTAGGCGTATTGTTTTATATTAATCAGCTTATTGTTTTTTTCCCAATTATACCTCTGGCTTTTTATGCCCTGCGAAGCGATATAAAAACAGAAAAAGCTATTTTTTATATTTCGCCTTTGATAATTTTAATTATTATTTCTTTATCCAAAACTAAACTGCCGACTTATATAATCCCCGCTCTTCCTTTATTTGCAATTGCGGCTGCGTTTGGAATAAAAAAAACGGGAGAGACCAAAACAGTTTCCGCTTATATTTATATGCCAGTTTTTCTCCTGTTTATATGGTCTTTATCGCAGGGAGCGCGCGACGGCATTAAAGCCGGAAATACGGCTATGCTTTTTTCTACAGGCGCTGCGTCTTTATGGCTGGGAGCAATTATAATCATAGCTTCGCTGATCCTGTTTAGAGCTAAATTTACCGAAAAGGTTTTTGTTCTGGTTTTATCGCTTTTACTTACGTTAAAAATCCTGCTTTTCCCTCCCCCATTTTTTAGAACAAATATCGAACAGGCCGGAAATTATTTTAAGATTAATAATACGCCAGGATTAATTTTCTTTGAGCCGCGAACAAATTCAATGATTTCTAATCCGCAGGTTAGTTATTTCTTTGATGGAATCGATATGGGTCTTAAACCAGATAAACAATATTGTTATTATAACGATATAAAAAATATCGATTATAAACAGCTCTCCCTTAAAAAAGATTTTATGATTATATGCTCAAAATATACCGATAAAAATATGGCCGGAGCTTTTGAAAATAATATTAGCGGATTTGCTGATAAAAAAGGAAGTTCGTCCGAATGGGATTTTTACGTAGTTAAATAATCGCCGCAACAAGCGCTACTATGTAATCCTTCGGCTATCGCTCCATTAGATGACTTTACGACAATCGTTTTTGGTGAGCAAAGTAAGCTTTTTAATATCTCTCTAATTTAAATTTTTCGCCAAGATACAACCGTCTCACTTCTTCATCGCCGGCCAATTCAGCGGCGTTCCCCGATTTGAATATTACTCCGTTAATCAGGATGTAAGCTTTATCGACTATGCTTAACGTCTCATGTACGTTGTGATCGGTTATTAGCACGCCTATGCCGCGCGTTTTAAGGTTAGCCACTATATTCATTATATCTTCAACCGCAATCGGGTCAACCCCTGCAAATGGCTCGTCTAAGAGGATAAACTTAGGATCGGTGGCTAAAGCTCTTGCAATTTCAGTACGTCTGCGTTCGCCTCCGCTCAACTGATATCCCTTGCTCTTTCTTAACCGGGCGATATTTAAATCTTCAAGAAGCTGTTCCTGTTTTTCTTTTCTCGCCTTTCCATTCAGCTTAGTCATCTGAAGAACAGCCATAAGATTATCTTCAACCGAAAGTTTTCTGAAGATAGAAGCCTCCTGCGGCAGATAGCCTACGCCAAGCCTTGCCCGCTTATACATTGGCACTTTAGTTATGTTCTGTTCGTCAAGAAACACTTTTCCGCCGTCCGGCCTTATCATCCCTACCATCATATAAAACGTAGTAGTTTTACCGGCTCCGTTTGGACCCAAAAGACCGACAATTTCGCCTTTAGAAACCTCTATAGAGGCTTTATTTACTACCGTTCTTTTCTTATAAATTTTTACAAGTTCTTCGCTGCGTAATGTGCTCATATATGCTTACTTAAATGAATGTTTATTTAAATTGCCCAAAATTGTTTTTTTAGTCGGTCTGTCTGTATAAAAAACATAACCCGGAAGCGTATAAGAAAGCTCTTTCCCTTTTACTAATTTTTCCGGATAATATTCGCTCACCGGAGAGCCGTATAATTTAACCTGATCTACTCTCTTTTCTAAAAATAAGATAGTAGACGTCTGAGAACTCGATTTCGTAAGTCCGTTTGGAGCGTCGCTGTCATACGTGTAATAGATGCTATAAACTCCTCCAAAAACATCGGTCTTTTTCAACTCGTTATCAAAGAAATAGAGATTTACTTTTGAGCCGGAAATCTGGTCGAATCTGTTTTTATAAATAATATTCTGCGACAAAATAAAAGCGTTAACGTTTACCGTCATCATTTTTATTCTGTTAGAATCCAAAATTATAGTAATCGAATCTCCGGTCATTTGAGAATTATCATACCATATTATTGGAACTGCCGAGGTTTTGCTCATTTTTTTAGTAATTATTTTTTCTTGTCCGCGGTTATAAAAAGTATAATCGTTCTTTGACGCAAAACTGCCCCGCACAATTCTTACAGAATCGGTAGCTATAAAAATATTTGCCGTATCCTGAAAAGCTTCCATTTTTTGCGAGCGCATTAATAGAGTGTCAATCGTTTCCGCTCCGCCTTTAGTTTCAGCCTTTGCGGTATCTATCTGAATAAGTCTTGCGTTGCCGGTAACAAGCGAATATTTCTGCAAATTATAATTTTCTGACTTGGCTCCATACACTACAGAATGATTAGCAAAATTTGTAATTTTAACATTACTCATCGCATAAGTAATTTTAGGCGTTCTAAGATGAATTACTGTATCGGCTTCAATTAGATTTTCGGAATCGATAATTTTTACGTTCCCTATTGCTATAACTTTATTTTCGGTCTTAAAATATGTTAAATCGTTTGACGTTAAAGTTGTAGCGGTATCGTATAATTTAACGTTCCTGTGAAAAAAGGCTTCGTCTTTTTTGAAAAAGTATTCGCCATTTTCGGCGGTAAGAATTACTTTTTTATCGTCTAATTTTATTCCAGTATTGCTAATGGCTTTTCTTTCGTTGCCAAAATAAAAACCTTCAGAGGTATATATGGTAACGTTACGTTGGCGAGCCACGACATTGCCAATAAGCTGCGCGCTGTTTTTAGACAGATGCTGTATAGTCTTGTTGCACGTAATTACAATATCCCCCTGCCGCAATACTACGTTGCCGGTTACCGTTCTAATCATTTCGCCATTTTCAGTACTACCGGCAAAAGTTTCGCCAGTTATAGTCATGTATTCCTGCGCCCTGCTATTTAGCGAAGGGATTAAAGCAATCAGCGTTAACAATATGAATATTTTTTTCTGCATCAAATAAAAAACCGCTATTCCTCTATAGTTGATTGAGTTACAATCGTTATATTTCTAATTACATAATTTTTCAGATGTTGATCCGATTCAAAGCCATACCCCTGAATTTTTTCTTTTGGGGTAACAATTGTAACAAATTTATCCGTTACAATTTTTTTATCAATATTCCGCCACTCTAATTCTTCGGTTTTTAATACTGTGCCGTCGGCTCCTTTCACAATAACGTTTTCAAAGGCAAACAGGTTTCGCGTAACGTCTTCCACACGTCCTGTTTTAGAAGTTAAAGTAGTCGTGATGGCTCTATCTGTATTATAAAAATCCACCTTAACGCCTTCGTCAAGAAGAGTTTGCTGGGTTTCAGCATACATGCGAAGATGTCCCGCGTTAAGTATCGCCGCAGTAAAACCAGAATCGGTAAATATAACAGTCGACTTCCAGCTTTCCTGAGTAGGCAGTTTTTCAGCCTTAAGATTATAATCTACTTTTGGTTTCACTTTCTCATCAGCGCATCCAAAGAGAAACAAAGCCGCCAATACTAACGCTATGCAATATTTCATCTTACCTGCAAACCAAGATTTATTAGATCGTGCAGGTGTACAATTCCTATCGGTTTATTATCGTCGCTTGTAATGATAATTGAAGTTATCTTAAAATTTTCCATTTTTTGTAAAGCCAATGAACCAAGGCAATCCTCTTTAAGCGTTTTAGGATTTTTCGTCATAAAATCTTTCGCCTTAATATGAGTAAGGTCTAAAGTTTTTTCCAATAAACGTCTTAAATCTCCATCGGTAATAATACCGATTAATTTGCCTTCGTTATCAACAACGCTTGTAGAGCCAAGCCGCTTGGTAGTAATTTCAAGAATTACGTCTTTAAGCAGCGTGTCTTCTTTAACTACAGGGATGTTCTCCCCTTTTATCATAATTTCTTTAAGCTCTAACGAAAGTCTTTTGCCAAGACTGCCGCCAGGATGAAGCAAAGCAAAATCATCCGCAGTAAATCCTTTCTTTTCAATCAGGGCTACCGATAAAGCGTCTCCCATAACAAGAGTAGCGGTAGTAGAAGAAGTAGGCGCCAGATCAAGCGGGCAGGCTTCTTCTTTTACGTATATGCTTAAAAAGACGTCGCACTGTTCTGCAATTTTAGATTTTTCTTCTCCGCATATAGCTATCATTTTTACGTCAAGTCTTTTAAGCAGAGGAATAAGAACTGCCACCTCGTCAGTATTGCCGCTTTTAGAAATTAGCATGACTACGTCTTCTTTTCTAACCATTCCCAAATCGCCATGCACAGCGTCCGATGGATGCAAATAAATTGCGGCGGTTCCAGTTGAATTCATTGTAGCCACTATCTTACGAGCAATCAGACCGGACTTGCCCATCCCGGTTAAAATAACGCGGCCTTTGCAATTATAAATTATGTTTACAGCTTTAGCAAACTGCTCGTTAATGCTCCCTTCAAGAGCGGAAATTGCTTCAGCTTCAACTCTGACTACTTCTTTCCCTTTATTTATTATTTCCGAATCAGTCACTTTAATTCCTTTAAATTCAATTATATTTTTTTACCGCTTTATCAATGGATTTAATTTCAATCAGAAGGTCTTTCAAATCCGCTAAAGCAAGCTGGCTTGCAGCGTCGCTAAGAGCCTCTTTAGGATTTGGATGCACTTCTAAGAAAAGAGAATCAATGCCAACAGCCGCCGCAGCCTTAGCTAAAGGCGCAATAAACTTCGGTTGTCCGCCGCTAAAGTCTCCCTGGCTTGGTATCTGCACAGAATGCGTCGCATCCATTACCACAGGATAACCTAATTCTCTCATTACAACTAAAGAACGCATATCTACTATAAGATTATGATAGCCAAAAGTCGTTCCTCTTTCGCACAATAGAATATTCTCATTCCCAGTTGAAGCCACTTTGCCTGCGGCATGTTTCATATCTTCTGGAGCAAGGAACTGCCCTTTTTTAACATTTACAATTTTTCCGGTTTTACCTGCGGCAATCAATAAGTCTGTCTGCCTGCAAAGAAACGCGGGAATTTGCAGGATATCTACAACTTTAGCCGCCGCTTCAACTTCCTCTGCCGTATGCACGTCAGTTAAAAGCGGAAGCCCAAATTCTTTTTTTACTTCTGCAAGTATTTCAAGAGCTTCTTCATCGCCCAGCCCGGTAAATGAATTTATATCCGTTCTGTTCGCTTTTTTATAGCTCGATTTGAATACATACGGAATATTTAATTCCTGAGTAATTTCTTTTATAGCCGCCGCCGTTTCAAAAGTAATTTTTTTATTTTCTACAACGCACGGTCCGGCAATTAATACAAACGGATTGTTTGCGCCAAATACTATATTATTTAATTTTACCATATTTTTTAATCAAAAAGAGTAATAGAATTTTTAATTATCCTTTGCTTGCCAAATCTCTTATATGCCAAATCGGTAGCTTCTCTTCCGCGGGGAGTTCTTTGAATAAAACCCTGCTGAATAAGAAACGGCTCATAGACTTCCTCAATTGTGCCGGGATCTTCGTTCACCGCAACGGCAAGCGTGCTAAGCCCTACGGGGCCGCCGTTATATTTTTCAATTATAGTAAGCATAATCTCTTTATCCATTTCATCCAGCCCGTACTCGTCTACCTCTAAGGCGTCCAGAGCTTTTTTAGCCGTTTCTATATCAATGACGTCTTTATTATCATAATCTGCAAAATCTCTTGTACGGCGGAGCAATCTGTTTGCAATTCTTGGAGTGCCGCGAGAGCGTTTTGCAATTTCTAACGACGCGTCTCTAGTCACTTTTAGATTTAATATTTTTGCCGACCGGATTACAATTTTATCAAGTAAGTCCGCCTCATAATAATCAAGACGGAATTTAATTCCAAATCTATCGCGCAAAGGGGAAGTCAGCATTCCCGCTCTTGTAGTGGCTCCAATCAGCGTATATTTAGGCAGACTAATCTGCACAGAACGCGCGCTGGGGCCGCTGTCTATCATAATATCAAGCTTGTAATCTTCCATTGCCGGGTAAAGATACTCCTCTACTACCGGGCTAAGCCTGTGTATCTCGTCAATAAACAATACCGATTTTTCTTCAAGATTTGTAAGAAGACCTGCCAGATCGCCAGGTTTTTCCAATACAGGGCCTGACGTGATTTTTAATTTCACTCCCATTTCGCCCGCAATAATATGAGCAAGCGTAGTTTTACCAAGCCCCGGAGGCCCGGTTAACAAAACATGATCGAGAGCTTCGTCTCTTTTTTTTGCGGCGTGAATAAAGACTTTAAGATTATCGGTAATCTTAGTCTGACCATTAAAATCAGCAAATCTATCGGGCCTGAGAGTTTGCTCTAAGATTTTTTCGTCGTCTTTACCATCTGGATCGGTCAGATTTGATTTTCGCATTATTATATATTTTCAGTTAAATTATTATATCAGATTAAGCAGAAACTTTTTTTACGCGAAGTTTTTTTAACAGCTCCAAAACCTGAGCTATAGCCGCAAACGAAACCAGCATAATTATATCCGCTAAAATTGTCTGCCCAACATTAAGGCTCCGCACTAAATACTTCGGAAAACCGGGCGTCCATGCGCTTCCGTATAATAAAATCACATGGCTCACATAAATAAAAAGAGTATTTCTTCCAACAACCATAATGATATTAGGAATTCTATTAATTTCCAAAGCAAGAAAAGAAACTGCTGCATTTAAAATAACAACCAAACCGATACGAAACAAAACCAAATTTGGGCTGGTAGTCCACATATTGCTTTGCCCCAACATCAGAACTTCAATAAAATCTCCCACAAACGAAGCCGCTACAAAAGCAAGCCCCATAATTGCAAGCTGCGAACTAAATTTTACCGTTCTATAAGTTAATGGATTATTGGCCAAATAAGCGCCAAAAATAGCTCCGCAAAAAATATAGCTCAACCAGGGGAACAACGGGAAATATGATCCTCCCCCTTTATAAAAATAATTTGCAATTATCGGATGAAAAAACTTTGTCCAATGTATCATCTCAAAAAAAGGAGAGACAAGGAACACAACTAAAGCGGAGGCTCCAAGCACAATATAATTATTTAGCTTAAACTTTTCTACGCAATACTCAATTGCTAGAATAAACAGGATTCCAAACCCCATTAGCTGAAGCACGTCAACCACAAAAAACGTCTGCCATTCAGAGGGAGAAACAGTATCGAAATAAATAACCGAAAAAGTTGGATATCTCATTACATATCCCAGAAAAAGCAGCAAAAAGAATCTTTTGATTCCTTTTTTAACTCTCGGATTTTCACTAAACGGATTAGGATTACGTTTAAATAAATAGCTGAATGTAGTCCCCATAGTAAAAAGGAAGATCGGAGCGGTAAAGCCTCTCATAAAATTCCAGAACAGATAAAAAGGGGAACTGTAATTTCTAAATGAATCAGCCAGCACAACATCGGTAGTATGCCCCTGCACCATCATAAACACAGCAAAAGCGCGCATCAAATCCAGGAATATCACTCTATTCTTTTTTGAACTCGTCGTCATATCTTAATCAAACTCTTTGCAAAACAACTTTAAAAAATAATTAAACTCACAAATAATTAAAGGCTAAAGTCAGGCAACTAAAAAATAAAAAGGGAGAAAATATAATTTTCTCCCTTATACTCATTTATATCGTACAAACTTTATTTACAGCTATGCGCGTTTATTTTGAGCGCGCCATTCTTTTATATATTCAATAGTCGCAGAAGTAGGCGTGCCAGGAGTAAAGAGCTGACCTACGCCAATTCTTTTTAATTCAGCAACGTCGGCCTGAGGAATAATTCCTCCGCCTGTTAATAAAACGTCGTCAAGGCCTCTTTCTTTCATTAAATTCAATATCTTAGGGAACAAGGTCATGTGAGCTCCAGACAAGATGCTAATTCCTATAACGTCAACGTCTTCTTGAATAGCCGCTTCAACTATCATTTCAGGAGTCTGACGCAGACCAGTGTAAATCACTTCCATTCCGGCGTCTCTAAGCGCAGCAGCAATTATTTTAGCCCCTCTATCGTGGCCGTCTAATCCTGCTTTGGCAACTAATACTCTTATCTTTCTATCCATAAAATTTAGTCTCCTTTGATTTTTCTGCTTTTATATGCCTTTTTGTTACTAAGATATATTCAATCTACCCGAAAGTAAATAAAATAATTTATACTACAAAAATAGCGCATTTTTATTTCTTTGGCAAAACTTTATTCATTCCCCTCAATATTGTTCTTTAACCTTTGATAATATACTCTTACCCGTTCCAGATCTTCAGGCGTATCTACAGAAATACTTTCGTGTTCTGTTACTACCACTTTTATTTTCATTCCGTTTTCAAGCATTCTCAATTGTTCAAGCTTTTCAATTTTTTCTAAATCGGTAGGAGCCAGTTCAGTAAACTTTTTTAGAGCTTCAATCCTATATACATATAAACCCACGTGTTTATATATATCGGCTTTCTTTAGTCTTTCCGAATATGAATTAGCGTCGCGTACAAAAGGAATTGGCGAGCGCGAAAAGTATAGTGCAAAATTGTAATAATCAAAAACTACTTTGGGGATAGAGGGCGATTTTAATTCGGTAACGGAAGTAATTTTTTTTGCCAACGTAGATACGTCAATTGAGCTATCGAACAATAGCGGCTCTATCGCCTGATCTATCATTTCGCCTTTAATAAAAGGTTCGTCCCCCTGAATATTAACCACAATATCAACGTCGTGAATATTTTTTGCCACATAGGCAATTCTATCCGAACCGGTGGCAATGTCTTTTGGAGTTAAGATTACTCTTGCGCCAAAGCTTTTAACTACATCGGCGACTTTTTCGTCGTCTACGGCAATAATTAATTCGTTTATTAGTTTCGATTTTGACGCGCTTTCATACGTTCTTTGAATCATCGGTTTGCCGCAGATATCTGCAAGCGGTTTGCCAAGGAGCCGGGTTGACGCAAAACGAGCCGGGATAACGCCTACTACCTTCATTATAAAATTCTTTTTTAGTTGTTTATTACTTTAGGAACAAGGAAAAATTCTTCCGATGCGCTGGGCGCATTTTTCAAAGCTTCCGACGAAGCAATTGATTTTATAGGAACGTCTTCTCTAAAAACATTATTCCCTTCCACAGGATGAGATAACGGTTCTATATTTTCGGTATCAAGCTCATTTAGTTTTTCAACGTACCCTAAAATGTCGTTCATTTGATCGGTTAAACTTTCAACTTCATTTTCTTCAAGACTTAATTTGGCTAATTGCGCTATATGCTCAACGTCTTTTCTGGTAACGGCCATAATAAATTCCTTATCTTTTTATTACTATCCCAATGCTATAATTTATTTTCTCTGTTTTTTTTTAATCTTTCAACAAGAATAAATTTTGCAGCTGAAATATAACACATATACGGATATCTTTCACAAAAACCGTCAGTTTTTATCCGAGAGCTATATTATTATTTTTGCAAAAATCTTTTATTGCGTCAGTCCGTTTTTTTATAGAGGGATGACTATAAAAATACCACTCTACTACCGGATGAGGCTCTCTATCGCCTAAATTTTGTTCGGTCAGTTTATTAAGAGTGACAATAAACGAATCCGGCTTTAACGTGGCTTTTACCGCATACTGATCCGCCTCATATTCAAACTTGCGGGAAATAATATTGGTTAAAGGAGTTTGAATAAAACCTATCACAGAAGCCCATAGAGCTATCAGCGGCAAAGCCGCTATTTGAGTTATTGAGGTGAAATTAAAAAGCAAAAGCGATTTTTCATACAAGTATGCAATTAAAAAGAGCGTTAAAAAACTTGAAACCGTTGCAATAATAATATTTTTAATAATATGTTTATGTTTATAATGCCCTAATTCATGAGCAATTACAGTTTCAATTTCATCTTCGGTAAAACCGCTAAGCAAAGTATCGCCAAGCAATATCCTTTTTGATTTGCCCAAGCCTGCAAAAGCCGCATTAGCTTTTTTTGTATCCTTGCTCATATTGAATTTAAAAACATTCTCTACTTTTATACCCGCTTCAACAGCTAACTTTCTTATCCTTTCAACCAATTCGACATTATCAAGAGGCGTAACTTTGAAAAATAAGGGCATAATAATTACGGGAGCTATTTTAGCCATAACTACCGAAAGGAGAAATAGTATTATTGCAAACGGAAGCCACCACAAAGAACCGTAGGTATTAAGCGCATAATAAAATACTAATAGAAGCGGAACGCCAATAACAAAACCAAGCATAATTCCTTTTGCATTTTCCCACAGGAAAGCCATAAATGTCTGGTTAGACAAATTATATTTATGCTCAAGATAAAAATCAGTATAAAAGCTTAAGGGCGAAAAAATAATTGCGCTGCCTGCTCCCGCGCCAAAAGTAAACAGCAGGAATAAGACATAATTATTTGCAGTAAAACGCCTTAGATAGTCGGCAAACATAGCGCTATAGCCAAACCAGAGAAACGCAATCAATAATAAAAACCCGGCGATCCCCTTGGCTATATTAAGACCAAGCTTAACGTTGTTATATTTTTTGTAATCAGTCAAATAAAATCCCTATAATAATTAAAATCCCGGCCCGATTAATCGGGCCGGGATTTATATCTAAAAAAACACTAGCGTTATTTCTTCTTAGGACAGTTAGCCTTTGCGCTATCTGAGCATTGTTTGCCGTCAGTGCAGCATGATGCTGTCTTAGCTTTCTTAGCTTTTTTAACCTTAGCTTTAGTAACTTCGGTTTTAGCTTTTGCAGCTGTTTTAGTATCAGTCGTCTGCGCAGATACTGTTAATGTTAATCCTAAGCTTAGAATTAATGCTGATAATAATAGTCTCATTCTACCTCCTTATTTTGTTTTTTGTTTAGTGAATTTCTTGCCGTCTTCGCTTAAATTTGAGCTATATTTTGCCGGATCTTTTTTAAATTTTTTAAGACAACTTTTGCAGCACAGAGCGTAAGTTTTTCCTCCATACGCATACGTAACAGAACTGCCGTCTATCTTTTCACCAGAAACAGGACACACAGTATTAAAAGGTTTGCTTTCGCTCACTTTAGACGACACAGCTTTTTTATCTTTTGTCTGAGCGCTTATGTCAGTTGTAAAGGCAAAGCCTAAACAAAAGACCATTAAAATAACCATCAACTTTTTCATAACGTTTTCTTCTTATAATTATACTTATCATTATTAAAATATGAAAAATAAACCAAGAAAGAAAATGGATATTTATTCTCCGCGTTAGATTACTGCAAGATTATTTACCGCTATCCAGCCGATTTTTCCGTCTTGTAATCTTATCCTTAACCAATCGTTTACTTTGTCTTCTATAACTACTTTAATTCCTTCGTGAATCACAAAAGAATCCTTGCTCTGAACGTCGGGGGCAAGCTTAGCTACAGAAGTCTGAACGACTATAATGCCTTTTGATCTGTTTTGCTGATACTCGACTCTTTGCCATAAAAAGAAAACAGAACCGGCAAAAAGCAAGAGCGTAATAATTCCGGTTAAGAACGAAACGCGCTGATAACTGGATACATGCGAAGTAAAATATACTCCGGCTGAAATAAGAATAATTAAATAAAGCGCGAACGATAAAGTAGTCCAGCCTGCAACTGAAAACAGGAGAATAGTCTTATCCCACAATCTGAATAAAATAAAAGGAGGCATAGGAGCGACTTTATCAATAGTTCTTAAATTTGCTATTTTCAGATTATGCTCAATATCTTTATCGTTTGGAGAAAGCTTTGCGGCTTTTTCATAAAACAAAATTGCATAGCCAATTTTACCGTCGCGGAAATATGCGTTGCCTAAGTTATAATATAAAGACGCGCCTGCGTAACCGGCGTCTAACGCGCTTTTGTAGGACGCGGCGGCTTTTGCATAATCTTTTTTCTGATAAAACTCATTCCCTTTTGCAAAAGAACTATCGGCGTTAAAAGCGGAAAGTTTTACGGAATAAAGACTGCATACAAATAAAATCAATAATATCTTTTTCATAACGTTCATGCTAATGATTTTTCAATATCAATAATAATTCTAACAGATTCGTCATACATGCTCTGCATAGGGTTTTCGTCTCCATTTGAAGGCGCAAATCTTATAAACTCGCATTTACGAGCCGTAGTCATAAGAGCCTCGACTAACTCATCCGGAACGTTTCTGTTTTTTAATTCCTCAAGAGCGTTTTCCAATGTGAATTCAGCTTTGGCAATACCAAGTTTATTTTCGAGATAACCAAAAAGAGCGTTAGATAATTCGGCGTAGAATTTTTCTTCATTCTTAGACGCCAAATATTTCCCGGCAGTTTTTAATCTTTTCTTTGCCATTTTTTGCGCTTTCTGATATCGCAGCAACTGCATATTAGAAGACAGTTTATCTTCGCGCTTCCTGAATATCAACAGCCATATAAAACCGGCAAGCGGAATAATACAAAGCAGCCAGAACCAGAAGCTCTCAAATGCAAAGCTTCCATTTTCTTTTATATCGCCTGCGTTTGTTTTAATGTACTGAATATCGTCGTTCAACATCTGCACTTCGCCGCCTGAACTGCCCGAACCGCCTTCGCCCTGGGCTACGTCGATAGTGAAACCTTCCGACGTAATGGTCTGATACTGACGTTTTGCAGTATTATAGAAAGTAAACTTAACAGGCGGAATTTCTTTTTTACCGGCAAATCGCGGTATTAGCAAATACTCAGCCGTTTTTGATCCGCCAATTTTTGCGCCATGAGTTAAATCGTCAGAAGTTTTGGGATCGTATTTTTCAAATCCGGCAGGTATGTCAAATTCCGGCAATGTGATTAATTTTATATTTCCTGTTCCCGAAATTTTTATTTTTAATTTAATCGGCTCGTTAGTTTTAACGCTCTTTTTATCTACTTCAACCTTCATGGAAAAATCGCCGACAGCTCCGGTAAATGAAGACGACGCATTACTCTGCGGAAGCCCCTGCACATTTACTTTTATTGTGTTGGAGATTGCAGTATAATCAACTACTTCAGGTCTGTTAGAAAACGGATCGTTAAAAAAATCGTCAAAAGGATTATTGCTTCTGCTCTTCTTTTGAACATAAACCGGAATTTTCAACTCAAATGGAGTAACGGATAGCTGACCGGTTTCAGTTGGGAACAACGCAACTTTTTTTAACGTAGCAACTTTATATTGTTTTCCGTTTACCGTCTCGTTAGTAAAATTAATATTTTGGATAATTTCATTTTCTTCAGCCCAAAAACCGGGATATGAAGGCAGCTTGCTTACCTGAAGCGAAGCTATATTCAGTCGCGTATATAACTTATAGGTAACGTTTATTTGTTCTCCTTTTAACACCTGCTGTCTATCGGCAGAAGCTCTGATAAAAAGATTTTCTCCAATTTCTTTTTGCGAAACGTTATCACTTTTTGGGTTTTTACCCTTTGCTCCGCCCCCCTGCTGACTCTGCTGCGCGCCTCCTTTTACAACTTCAATGTGAATTGGGTTTGATTGAAATGTTTTTCCTTTATAGTCGACTGTCGCGCTGCCAATTGTAAACTTGCCAAGCTGACGAGGCTGCAATATATATGTAAATGATCTTGAAGCGGAAACGGCTCCGTTTATGATAGTCATGTTGGTCGATTGATTCGGGCCGGAGAGAGGCATAAAATCTTTAAAGTTTGGAGCTTTAAAACTCTTCATGCCATTTATTTCTTCGCCAGAAAAAGTAAAAGTAACCTGAAACTGTTCGCTCAATCCAACTTTAGAGCCGGACGACGAAGCGGTAAAAGACTGCGCAAACGAGCAGCATGATACAAACAGTATTAAAAATAACGTCGTATAAATTTTTCTAAGTACTAAATTTGAAAAAACTTTCATTGCCAAATCACCAATCTTTATCTGTTTTAACCGGAGAGCCGGCTTTTTTACGAAGTTGTTTTTGTAAATCCTTTTCATTGTTCTTAATAGCGTCTAAAATTCTTTCTGCTTCCTGCTTTGACATTTTAGAATCGCTTTGCTTTTGCTTTTGATTATCCTGATTCTGTTTATTGTTCTGGTCTTTATTCTGATCCTGCTTATTGTCTTTATTTTTATCGTCTTTGTTGTTTTTATTATCCTGATTCTTATTCTGATCTTTATTTTTATCTTTATTCTTATCGTTCTTGTTATTGCCGCCTCCCCCGCCGCCTTTATTGTTTTTGTTTTTCATCTTCTCTAACGCATACGATAAATTGTACTTTGCGTCCTGATCGGTGGGATTTAGCTTAAGGGCTTTTTTATAAGCGTCTACGGCTTCTTTATATTTTTCCGCTTTAACATAAGAATTGCCGATATTATAAAACGATTTTGCATTCTGTTTTTTTTCAACAGCTTTTGGTATGGCGTTAGTATAAGCCTTTATAGCTTCGTCATATTTGCCTTGTTTATAATATGCATTGCCCAGATTAAAACGGGCATGATAATTATTTGAATCCTTTTCAATTCCTTTTTTGAAATTTACTTCAGCGTCGGAATATTTTCCGCTCCTATATAAATCAACGCCGTCGTTATTCAGGCTTCTAACGCTTTGCGCATAAACGCCCGCCGAAGCGAATATAAAGATCGATATATATTTAACAGCTTTATTCATTACTAATAATTTCGCTTAAACATTTTTATCTATTTTCAGTTTTCTTGCCAGTTTAGTAAACAAACGCGACTTCTTTTCGGGAATGAAAAATTCTATTATCAACAAGAACACCGCCGGAAACAAGAAATAATAAAACCTGCTTTCATAATTTGTAACGCGTTGCGAACCATATTCGTTTTTTTCGATAGACGAAAGATCTTTATAGATAAGGTCTAATTCGTCGTCATAATTAGAACCCCGATAGTACTTTCCGTTTCCGTTAGTTGCAATTTCTTTTAATATTGATTCGTCCAATTTAGTAAGAACAGTTTTACCGTCCTTATCTGTTTTATAACCTGCGGGTTGATTGCCGTTATATATTGGAATAGGAACGCCGTCAGGCGAACCAAGACCAATAGCATATAACATTACTCCTTTGCCGACCGCGTCTTTAACAGCCGAAGTAACGTCGCCCTCGTGATCTTCGCCGTCAGTAATAACAACAATTACTTTTTTTGTCGTAGCCGTATAGTCAAACGATTTAGCGGCTAAGTTAATTGCGGCTGCAATAGCAGTGCCTGCCTCTGGAACAGTTTTTTCATCAGCGGCTGAAAGGAATAAATTAGCCGCTGAATAATCGGTAGTCAACGGAAATTGTATATAGGCGTCGCCGGAAAAAACGACAAGCCCCATTCTATCGCCTTTTAATTTTCTTATAAGATTAGAAATTTCATTTTTCGCTTTTTCCAATCTGTTAGGTTTAATATCTTCGGCCTTCATACTTAGCGAAACGTCAAGCAAGATATAAACGTCAATGCCTTTTTGTTTTACTTCTTCTACGCGCGTTCCAATCTGAGGATTTGCCAGCGCCATAATAAGCAAAGCAAAGACCAGCATTAAAATTCCAAATTTTATAAAAGGCTTATAGCTGCTTTTATCTTCAAAAACCACGCTGCGCAGTTTCCAATTGGAAAATTTACTTAAAAGCCTTTTCTGATTCTTCTGATACAGCCAGAATAAGACTATGCACACTGGAATTGCGTACAGCGCATGAAGATATTCACTATGTACAAAACGAAACATTAAATTCCCTTAAGGTAATTTTTTAAATACAGTTTTTGACAATGCGGCTTCGGCTAATAAGCATACAAAACCAAGCAGCAACCAGTTATAAAAAAGTTCTTTTGCATTTCTATACGAAGTAATTTCTATACGGGTTTTTTCCATCTTGTCTATTTCGCCATAAATATCCGCCAGCTTCTGGTTATTAGTAGCTCTAAAATATTTGCCGCCGGTAGTTTGGGCTACTTTCCTAAGCAAAGGCTCGTCTAACTCAACAGGCATCATCTGATATCTAATGCCAAAAGGAGTTTGCACCGGATACGGAGCCTGGCCAATTGTGCCGACCCCAATAGTATAAATTCTTATTCCAAATTTCTGTGCAATTTCTGCGGCCTGAAGCGGGTCTACTTCTCCGGCGTTATTTACGCCGTCTGTAAGCAAGATTATTGTTTTACTTTTAGAATCGCTGTCTTTAAGTCTGTTAACGCCGTTTGCAATTGCATTGCCTATGGCTGTTCCATCGGTGACCATTCCGCTTTTAACCTCTTTCAGCAAATTTTTCAACACGTTATAATCCGAAGTAAGCGGACACTGGGTAAACCCTTCGCGGGCAAAAATAACCAAGCCAATTCTATCGGAAGTTCTGCCGTCAATAAAATCGCCAATGACTTTTTTTGCAGCTTCAATTCTGTTCGGTTTAAAATCTTCTGCAAGCATACTTCCGGAAATATCAATCAGCATTGCTATATCAATTCCTTCGCTATAAATATTTTCACCCGAAGAAAAAGACTGAGGCCTGGCAAGCGCAATAATAAGGAATAAAAGCGCAAGCAGCCTTAACAATACAGGAATAAATCTAAGTTTAACTTTCCAACCTGACCGGTATGTTTTAAACATATCAGTCGAAGGGAAACTAATAGACGAAAGGATTTTCTTTTCTTTGCTCCAATACCAGGCGGCCATTAATGGGAGAAGCAAAAGAAGGTAAAGAACCCAGCTATATGCAAAAGTAACGCCTTTAAACAATTTTCTCCACTCCTTCTTTTTTCTTATCTGCAAGAGGAATAGTCTTTTGAACAATCTCAATAGCCTGCTTCATCATTTCTTCGTTGATAGAATAAAACGGCTGAAATTTTGCAAACTTTACCATATCTGCATTATTCAAAAAGCTTTCCGTAATCTGAATAATTTCTCTTGCGGCGCCTATATTTCTTAAATTATAAAGAGCTTCGCTCGTAGTCAATTCAAGCGCAGGCAGATTAAATCTTTTAGAAAAATATATTCTGATAATTTCTGTAATTTCGGAGTGATACTCTTTTACGTTGCCATCCTGCCAAAGTTTTTTTGCGTCTAATTCTTTCAGCGCGTTTAGAGCAATAGCGTAATGCGGTAAAATCACTTCTTTTGCGGCGGAATCTGCAAGCAGACGTTTCTTTTTATAGTATCTCCAAATAAAATACGCCGCTACAAGCAGAATTATTATGATGAGAATAATAATCCATACTATGCGCCAATCGAAAGGAATCGTAACTGGTTCAGCTATATCCTTAATTCCTTTAGCGGTATCGACAGCCAAAGAATGAACCGCAAACTTAACCGAATTAGCGGTAATGTTTTTCTGCGCCTTATCGCCGTCAATAGTAAAGTTAATTGTTATTGGAGGCAGAACTACGTCGGCGGAATCGTAATAGGAAATTATATAAACAAACTTTGTATTTACTTTGCCGTTTTTTTCGCTTGTTGCAGGATTTTCAGAGTTTATAATTTCTACATTTTTTAAGCTGTCTTTTATTACCGGATTTTGAATTTTAATATTCTTGTCATAATCTACGGAAATTGTGTACCGTATGTAATCGCCTACTTTATAATTCAGAGAATCCGTAAAAGCATGCGCATTAATTTGCTGCGCAACAGAAAAATGGCTGCAAAAAACAATAAATAATAAAACAAGAATTTTCTTTACCATCTTTTAGCTCTCATTTTAAAGAATTCTGTAAGCGGTTTTATATAAGGGATATTTGTCTTTATTTCTATTGCGTCCACTCTGCTTGTCAGGAACAGCATTTTTCGTTTTGCGGTCGACTCGGCTTTAAACTTTTTCAAAAATTTATTAAAATTTTTATCGGAAGAATCCGCCCATATTTCTTTTCCGCTCTCTGAGTCTTTTAATTTTACAAGACCAATTTTAGGAAAGTCTTCTTCTCTTTGATCGTTCAGCACCAGACCGATTAAATCGTGTTTTTTGCCGACCATTCTTAATATCTTATCGTACCCATCGTCAATAAAATCGGACAAAAGAAAAATGATGCTTCTTTTTTTAATAGTATTATTCAAAAACTCCAGCGCGCCTTTAATATTTGTAGCTTTTCCGCTTGGCTCAAAAGAAAGTAGCTCTCTTATTATTCTAAGAACATGCGATTTGCCTTTACGCGGAGGAACAAATTTTTCTATCTTATCGGTAAATAAAATTAAACCGACCTTATCGTTATTCTTCAACGCAGAAAATGCAAGGATGCCGCTTATTTCAGCCGCTATCTGCTGCTTTGTTTTTTCAGCAGAACCAAAATTCAGCGAGCCGCTAAGATCGACCACGAGCATAATAGTAAGTTCGCGCTCTTCTTCAAACACTTTTATATATGGGCGTCCGAACCGCGCAGTAACGTTCCAGTCAATGTTTCTTACATCGTCGCCAAATTGATATTCGCGAACTTCCGAAAACACCATGCCTCTGCCTTTAAACACAGAATGGTATTCGCCGGAAAAGACCTGGTTTACAAGTCCCCTGGTTCTAATTTCAATTTGCCTTACCTGTTTTAGTAAATCTTTAGTAAGCATATTCTATTACGGAACTTCTATTTTATTTAAAATTTCCTGAATTATATCTTCCGAAGTAATGCCTTCGGCTTCGGCTTCGTAAGTAACTGCAATACGGTGCCTCAATACGTCGGTGCAAATTCCTCTAACGTCTTCAGGAATTACATAGCCTCTTCTTTTAACAAAGGCAAGCGCCTTTGCTCCAAGAGCAAGGTTAATAGTAGCGCGGGGAGACCCGCCATAGCTTATAAGTTCGGTTAATTTGTCAAGGCCATATTCTTTTGGCGATCTTGTGGCAAATACAATATCTAATAAATATCTTTCAATTTTTTCGTCTACGTAAACTTCCTGAATCAGTTCGCGAGCGTGAAGTATATCGGACGGATTAATTATCGGCTGAATCTTAGTTTCGTTCATCAGAACGTTCTGCCGCATTATTTTCAATTCTTCTTCTTTGGAAGGATAAGTGATTTTTATTTTCAGCATAAAACGATCGACCTGCGCTTCAGGCAAAGGATATGTTCCTTCCTGCTCAATTGGGTTTTGAGTCGCAAGCACTAAAAACGGCTCTTCAAGTTTAAATGTGCTTTCGCCAATAGTCACCTGTCTTTCCTGCATGGCTTCCAGAAGCGCGCTTTGTACTTTTGCGGGCGCTCTGTTGATTTCATCGGCAAGTATAAAGTTTGCAAAGATAGGACCTTTCTTTATATGAAAGTTCTCGTCTTTTTGATTGTAAATCATTGTGCCTATTAAATCCGCAGGTAAAAGATCGGGCGTGAACTGAATTCTTTGATATTTTGCCTTCATTGCAGAAGCTAATGTCTTTATTGCTAAGGTTTTGGCAAGACCAGGAACGCCTTCGAGTAGAATATGCCCATTGCCCAAAAGCCCTATTATAAGCCTTTCGACCATCGCTTTTTGACCAATTATGACTTTGCCTATTTCAGACGTTAACAAATCTACAAAAGCGCTTTCTTGCTTTATTTTTTCGTTTAAGACAGAAATATCCACTGACTTATCCTCTTTGTTTTTTTTGATGTATTTTTATTGTCTATTTAGACGTTTGTAAACATATAAATGTTGCATAATTTTTACAAGGTAATTGATAATAACCTACAAATTTTTGCGTGAGAACTATTTATTTACATAAAATAGTTATAGAATTGATTTCCCCAGTCTGAAATTCTTCGGAGCCCCGGGCGCTCCGAAGATAAAAAACTAACCAATATTTTTATTTATTCAAAGCCGAAACTTTTAATACTGCAAATTTAAGATATGACGTTTCCGGCATTTGCGGAAGCGTAGGATGATCTAACGACGCATTATTAAAATGTATAAGCTGAATGCTTTTTCTGGCTTTTTGAGCGGCTTTGTTAATTGCGGCAATAAATTCGCCTTCTGAAAGATGAAACGAACAAGAAGAGGTTACAAGCCAGCCGTTGTTTTCAACAGCTTCCAACGCAAGTTTGTTTATCCGTTCATATCCCTTACGCGCAACGGCGAGGGTCTTTTTATTTTTTGCAAATGCAGGAGGGTCTATCATTACGACGTCAAATTTACTGTTGCCGGTTTTACATTTTTCTAAATAGTTAAAAACGTCGCCCGCTTCATATTCGGCTTCTTTCTCAAACCCGTTTAATGAGTAATTGCTTTTTGCCTTTTCAATTTCGGATGCGGAAGAATCTATAAACGTAACTTTTTCGGCTCCGGCTTTTAATGCATGCAAACCAAAACCGCCTGAGTTGCAAAATGCGTCTAATACTTTTTTGCCTTTGCTAATTTTCTCAATAAACAGTCTGTTATCGGATTGATCGAAATAAAATCCGGTTTTATGGCTGTTCTCAAAATCAATTTCATATTTTATTCCCTGTTCGGCAATAATTTCTTTTTTCCTTTCTCCAAGCCATACTTTATCTTCAGTCGGCAAGCCTTCAAGCTTTCTGAAATATTCTTCATTTTTACTAAAAATATTTTCTGCGTGCAAGTCTTCTTTTAATATTTCAACTATTAATTCTGACTGCTGCTCCATGCCAAAAGAATAAACCTGAAGCACATAAGTATTATTATATTTATCTATTATAAGGCCGGGCAAAAAATCGCTCTCGCTAAATACCAAACGGTATGAGTCTCTTTCAGGGTACAGCTCTTCGCGCAGTTCCTTTGCGGCAATAATTTTTGTTCTCAATACTTCTTTTATATCAAAAGCCTGTTTGTGCGATAAAATTCTAACCGCAATAAGAGAGTTTTTGTTATAAAATCCAGCGCCAATAAATTCGTCTTTACTATCATAAACGGAAACAATATCTCCGTTCATTACAGCGTCTTCAACTTTTGCAATTTCGTTGCTAAATACCCAAAGGTGACCCGCTTTTATTCTTATATCTTCATTCTTTTTTAAAATAACCTTAGTAAAGCTCATAAACATCCATTATATATTTTCTAAAACACTATTTAATTTTTTTTGCGGAACCTCATTTCTGCAATACCGGCAAAATTTCCAGTTCGCTGGCTTAACATAAAAACCAACGAACAAACGCTTTGCGATTTTTATACTCAATTTTGCAAATTACAATAATTTGCAATAAAGCCTACGCAAATAAAACGAATTTTTCGCTCATTTCCCGAGTATTTATTAATATGCGGAATTTAAGCATATTATTTTATTTAACTTAAAGCCTGTTATATAGTTACTATTGCGCTATTTAAACCTTACGTTAATTTTTTTATTGGCTTCAAATTTTACGCCCGGCATGCTTTTAAGAGCCGCTTTAATTGTGGTTTCGTCGGCGTCTTTCATTTGAGATAATTCTTTAATTGATTGCGGATTGACGTCAACTTTACCAAAATCAATCTCAGCAAGAGTTATAGTTCGCCCGTCGCAATTAGTCGCGTTTGTTTCTACAACTTCGCCATTTACCATTAATTTAAATGAAAATTTTATTTTTTTTACAAGCGCAATCATTTTTGGGTCTAACTGGGCGTTTGTTGTATCTTTTTGCATTTCAGCGCTTTGCTCCGGCTCTTTTTCTGATGTATCGCCAGGAGTAGATTCTGTTAATATAGTAAGTTCTGCAATTTTTCCCTTCTGGAACGAAAATTTTGTAACGTCCCCGGTTTGCTTTTTAAAAGCTTCTGTTCCAAATGAATTCATAGGAGCTTTACTATCCGGGTTCTGATCAATTTTTAAATTATTAATATCAGAAAACTTATAAACCGCCTTATAGCCCTCTTCATCCTCTTTTACAATTTTCTCCGAACTGACAAATATGACCCCTTTGCCGTATTGAGAAGCATTTTTCTTCAGCTCCTTCACATTATAAATTTTGAAGGCGCTTTTATCGTTTTTGTCTCCAAACGCGGAAGAAAACTGAGCGACCAAATCAATAATTTCGCGTCCCATAAGAAAGGTTTCCTCAACGGTTCCAGAACCGTCTTTATTTACTTTTACCAATGTTTCAATCTCAAAACAACCTGAAAAACTAAACAATAGTAAAACTGCTACAACGCTTTTTATCAAGGTTTTAATGATAGCCTCCAAAATATTTGTTGGAATAATAGTTAAATTACCCGTCACTTCAAAAGAAAAACGCTTGCCGGATAATTCTTATTCCCTTGCCTTTATTTACATAAATAGGTAAAATTGTGTCTTAATTTTAAGGAAAAGTATGCGCAAAATAAAAGTACTTCTCGTATTGTTTACGTTTATAGCAATAAACGCTTCTTGGGCCCAATCTACTTCAGTTTACGAATTTTTAAAAGTAGATATGAGTCCCAGAGCCGCATCGCTTGGGGGGAGTTTTGTCTCTAACGGCGACGATCCCGACGTTATCTTTTATAATCCGGCTGGAATACAGCTTTTAGAGAATTCCCCGGTTTCTTTTTCTTATGTGAATTATCTTATGGACATTAACCTTGCAAGTCTCGCTTACTCAAAAAATATTGAAGGAATAGGTAGATTTGCCGCAGCTGTAAAATACATTAATTATGGAACATTTACCGGAGCCGACGAATCTGCAAATAAAACCGGTAATTTTTCCGCTAATGAGCTTGCCCTTATTGTCGGCTATGCAAACGCGTTAGAAGAAAATTTTTATTATGGCGCAAACGTTAAGTTCATATATTCAGGCATAGACCATTATTCGTCATCAGCTTTTGCTTTTGATTTAGGATTGCATTATTCTGTGCCAGACCAGAACTTAGAACTGGGAGCTTCTGCTCTTAATTTAGGAAAACAGTTCTCTACCTATGACGGAGTAAAGGAAGACCTGCCTTTAGATATTGAAGTCGGAGTCTCTAAAAAATTAGCCCATCTTCCATTACGCTTATCGTTGGACTTCCACAGGCTTAATGAAAAAAGAGATAATTTTGGAGATCATTTTAAGGGATTTTCTTTCGGCGGCGAATTTACTCTTAGCAAAGTTCTTACATTGCGCTTAGGATACGATAACGAAAAAAGAGACGAGCTAAAAATTGGATCGACTTCCGGATTAGCCGGATTTAACATTGGAGTTGGAATTAAAATAAAGACCTATCAGTTTAATTATGGTTTTTCATCGTTTGGTCAGATAGGCTCGTTACAAAGAATTGGAGTTTCTACTTCTTTATAATTTATAAAAAAAGGGAGGCGTAATTTGCGCCTCCCTTTTTTGTTTTTACTCTTTATAAGGAGTTTGCAAATACTGTTTTGCTTTATTTCTTGATCCGCCGTAATCTTTCAAATCGAAAAGCGATTTATAATATTTTACCGCTTCGTCTCTATGCCCGGTGATATCGTTAATCATCCCGAGATATATTATTGTGTTAATCTGAAAGCCCGACTCTTCTTTCTTATCTACTTCTTTGCAATGCTTTAAGCACGATTCAAATACGACTCTGGCTGAATCATTTTTACCTGTATTCTTAAGCTGAACGGCAACGTAGTACTCTGATTCTCGCGCGGCTTTTTTATCGTAGCCGTGCATTTTCTTTTCAAATTTATCTAACACGTCTTTAAATATAACGCTGGCGGCTGCATAGTCCCCTCTTTTAACGGCAATCCTTCCGCGCCATCTTTCAAAATGCGGATTATCAGGAAAGTCGTCAGTAAGCAATTTAGCAAACTCTTCCGCTTTGTAAGGATTGTTTTCAAACTGATAATACAGCGTCATTAAGAAATAACGCGATTCATATTTAGCGTATCTTCCATTCATAGCCGTATTAACTAACTGCTGAAGCCCTTTATCTTTGTTGCCCGAAGGGAAAAACATCATAAGCGGTTTTACAATAGGAAATTTATCCGGTATAACTGCCGCATAATAATTATAAATGCCAAACCCAAGCTGAACGTCAAGATTATTCGGCTCAAGCTTTGAGGCTTTTTGAACTATAGGCAGAGCCTCGCGCCCATCGTCAGCGGCTTTAATCCAGCTTTCGCGAGTGGCTCTAAGTCTGCCTCTGAAACCGATAGAACCGCCCTTAAAAAATAAAGCGTTAACGTCGTCAGGATTTTTTTCAAGTATTTTATCGCAAAAATAAATCACATCTTCTATTTTCTGAAAGAAAATGTCGTCGTAAGAAGTGTTATCTAAATCTAATAGAATTCTCCACCAATCAACCATGGCAAGGAAAAAACGCCCGGCCGGTTCTTCGGGATAATCGGCAATCAATCTTCTAAACGTAGTTTCGGCCTGGTTAAATTTAATGTTATATATCTGTTTTACGCCGGAAGTTATAGTCGAATCGAAATTAATTTTTTGCGAAAAACCAGTCGAATAAGCAAAAATTAAAATGAAGAATAGAAATATTTTTTTCACATGCAGCCTGCTTTTTAAATTTAAACTGTTTAAACCTTAATAATACAATAATCAATCATTGTCATCCTGAACGGAGTTGAAGGATGCTTCCAGTTTTTTTTGCAACATCAGATTAAAACAAAAAAAGGTTCCTGAAATATAAATATTTCAAAAACCTTTTAAAGAACAATTATTTATCGCTATAATATTTTTTCTATTAGATAAGAAGTAATCTTATCAATAGGAATTCTTTCCTGAGCCATAGTGTCTCTTTCCCTTATAGTAACCGTTTTATCCTCTAAAGTCTGAGTATCCACGGTAATACAGAAAGGAGTGCCTATTTCGTCCTGCCGTCTGTACCTTCTGCCAACGGCGCCTTTATCGTCATAAAAGACTTTGAAGTTTTTCCTTAGTTCAGTTTCAATTTCTCTTGAAACTTCAGGCATGCCGTCTTTATTAACTAAAGGCAGTATGGCGGCTTTAATAGGAGCTAATTTAGGATGAAACTTAAGAATAGTTCTAACTTCGCCGTTAACTTCTTCCTCGTTATAAGCGTCAATTAAAAACGCCATGAACGAACGGCTTGCGCCGCAAGAAGTTTCTATAATAAACGGAGTAAATTTCTCTTTAGTCTCTTCGTCAAAATATTTCATCGTTTTGCCAGAGTACTCTTCATGGCGGCTTAAATCGAAATTAGTTCTGTTGTGAACTCCTTCAATCTCGCCCCAGCCAAACGGGAACAGATATTCAACGTCAGTAGCTTCTTTAGCGTAATGGGCAAGTTTATTTTTAGGATGATCGTGAAAACGAAGTTTTTCCGGGCTCATACCTAACGATTTATACCACTGAATTCTTTCAGCTTTCCAGTACGCATACCATTTTTCGTCGTCGGAAGGCTTAACAAAAAACTGCATTTCCATCTGTTCGAATTCTCTTGTTCTGAAAAGGAAATTTTTTGTATTAATTTCATTTCTGAACGCCTTGCCGATCTGCGCAATTCCAAACGGAAGTTTTTGCCTTGCAGAGCTTTGAACGTTCAAAAAGTTAACAAAAATACCCTGAGCGGTTTCTGGCCGCAAATAAACTACGCTGCCGCTGTCTTCAACGGGACCGACGAAAGTTTTGAACATAAGATTAAACTGCCTTGCCGAAGTAAACGTTCCTTTGTTTCCGCATTGCGGGCAGTTAACTTCTGAAAGAAGCTGAATGTTTAATTCTTTATCTTCTAGGATAGCGTTAAACTTATCGTCAAGTTCTTCATCCGTAAAAATATCGCCATAGATATTGCGTAATTTTTCTGCAAGTACAGCGTCAGAGGCAATTTTTTCTCTGAAAGATTCAAGTATTTTTTTCTTTTTCTTAGCCTGAAGCATATCGGCCAAAACATCAACTCTGAACCTTGCTTTACATTGCTTGCAATCTATCATAGGGTCTGTAAAATTTTCAACGTGCCCGGAAGCTTCCCATACGCGGGGGTGCATAAGGATAGACGCGTCTAATCCTTCAATGTTATCCCGGTAGGTCATAAACTTCCACCACTCTTCTTTTATATTTTTAAGCAGTTCAACGCCTAGAGGACCGTAATCCCAGCAGCCGTTTAATCCGCCATATATTTCGCTTGATTGAAATACGAATCCTCTTCGTTTAGAAAGAGAAACTATTTTTTCGACATCAGTCTGATTATTTTTCTGTTTTTCGATGACTAAATCCTCCAAAAATTATAGTGTAAATATAACCATTTTTATTTTAATAACATCGCCTTCTTAATATCAGAATATGCGCCCGCCTGTAATTTATAAAAATAAATTCCGCTTGAAAGACCCGAAGCGTTAAACTGAGCTTCATATCTCCCTGCCGCCATTTCCTGATTTACTAAAACTGCAACCTCTTTGCCTAACGCGTCGTATACGTTTAATTTTACATGACTGTTAAGCGGAACCTGATAGCTGATTACTGTTGACGGATTAAATGGATTAGGATAATTTTGAAATAATAAATACTTCTCCGGAGTTGACGCGCCGCCGACTGATATTTCGTCTGAGTATTTAAACGATCCGTCATAATCCATTTGTTTTAGGCGGTAAACATAATTAATTGACTGAAGGACCATATCTTTAAATGAATATTCGTTTACATTTGTAGACGTTCCTTTGCCGTCGACAAAGCCTAAATTTTCCCAGCCTCTTTCTTTTGGACTACTATAATTAATTATCGACTTCTGAACCTCAAAGCCTTTATTATTAACTTCGGTAGCTGTTTTCCATTTTAATAACACTGAATTATTTTCCTTAGCCGCTGAAAACGAAACCAGCTCGACCGGAACAGTTGAACTTAAGCTAAGGGTAGCTTTTTTCAATACGATGTTATTATTTGGATCAAACGCGATAGCAGTAGGCTGTTTAGTAAAATTAAACGCAAAAAACTGATTGTTCTTATCGTTCATAACTCTAATTAAAGTATCGCTTGCGTCCTTAAAAGTAATTCTAACTTCTATTGGCATTTTGAAAAAATACGAATTTGTCTGATTTACAGTAAGACCGGCCTGCCATGTATTAGCGTCCGGCTGGAAGAAATAATAAGTATTCTGATATACAGGATGATCTGCCTGATAAACCCATTCGTCAAAAAACCATTGCATATCCTGCCCGGAAGCCTGACTGACTTTAGCGGCAAAATCGGCGGTTAAAGAGTTCTTAAACTTAAAGTTTACGGTATCTGTAGCGTAGGATTTTATCACCTTAAAAAAGGCGCTATCCCCCAACACATAACGGAGCAGATGTAAAACGCAGCCGCCTTTATCATAAGTAATTGCAGTATTAAAAAGCGTGTTTGTATTTGGCGTAACAATAGTCCATGACTGATTATAAATTGGCCATCCAGGATTAGCGGATAAATAATAACTTGCGTCTGCATTGATAGCGTTCTTGTAGCTTGAAGAACCGCCTGTATGCTCATACCAAAGAGCCTCGCAATAAGTTGCAAAACCCTCGTTCAGCCATATGTCAGCCCATGTGCCGCACGTAATCATATCGCCAAACCACTGATGAGCAAATTCATGAGAAACTAAATTTTCATCCCAGCAGTTTGGGCAAAGGCTTGTAAGCGTCTGGTTTTCCATACCTCCCCATCCGAAATCGCTGTTAAGAGTAGAGAAGCCGTTTTTTTCAAACGGATGTTCGCCAAACAAAGTTGAGTAATACGTCATCATCGGAATAATTTTTGTTTCTATATTAGCTAAGCCAGAAGCCGATTCGCCCGTATTCCAGTAAAAACGAATTGGGATGCTGTCGTTAGGATTTGATATTTTATGCCAGTAAACTATATCAAGATTATAATTTACCTTTGCAGAAATCACCATTAAATAAGTAGATATTGGATCCCGGCTAATCCAGTTATAATAAATTGTATCGGCTATTTTAGTAGAATCCGCCAAACGCCCGTTAGAGCCCAATTTAACTGTTGAAGGAACTTTAGCGATAAGATTTAACGTCGCTTTATCGGAAGGTCTATCCCAGCAAGGCAGCCAGCCTCTTGCGCCTTCAGGCTCGCAGTCGGTAAAAACAAATCCCGTTCTTACATAAAAACTGTTATCTTTTACGTCTTTATGCCTATAGTAGATTTTAACGTCTACAATTTCGCCTGCATTATATGTTCTATTTAGGTTTACAGTTAGTATATCGTTTGAGTGGTTAAACGAGACTGCGGCTAACGCAACTGAATCAACCGCAAGCGATGCGGATAATGCGTTTAATTGTATTGAGTTCAAAGTTGAATCAACCTTAAACTTAATATCTACCGCCGAACTAAAAGCATGCGGATAAGGAGATAAAAAACATTTATACAAATCAATATTTACCGCATAATTTAAAACGTCGAATGAATGCGGCAATTCGGAATCTATACTGTAAAGACCAGAGCCCCCCATTTTTTGTTTTTGGGCCGAACACGATTCTGTCCCGCTCAGTTTATTAAGCGTAACGCTTTGCGCAGAAATAAAAGAAGAACTAAATAAGATCAGAAAAAATACGACGTAAAATTTTTTCATTTTTTAACCTTTTACATTTTATGAAATTGAGTTTACAAATTTTTTAAGCTCCTCAACAAGCAGGTTTTTAAGCTCTTTCGGTTCTTCGCCTCTTTTTATAGCGGCCGCTTCTGTAAGAGCCAGACTTTGAGAAAGATAACTCAATAGTAATAGTCTATCTGAATTTAATTTCTTACTCCGGTTATTTATATTTTTTTTCAGAGCTTTAATATGATTCATAACCGTTGTAATATCATTTCTTTCAACCGGCCCGGATAAAGCTTCAACCGCGCCTTTTTCCTTAATGTTTCTTAACGTGGCATTTATTAAAGGGGCTGTCAGCTCTGCCGAATCAATCCTTACGCCCGCCAGCTCAAGGCTCCGCTGCGCAAAAAACATATTGCCCGCCAGAAAATTAGACGCCGCTACGCACGCTATATGATAATTTATTTTGCTTTCAGCCTGAAAAGAAAAAGGAATTAATTTTAATAATTCCGCCAACGCATATAATATTTTTTTTGCCTTCGCGCTATTTGTTTCGATAGCGGCATAATTATTTGCAATAGAGACTCTGCTTTTTGAAGGAAACGTTTGCAATATATGGAACGAAGCCGTCATGCAGCGTTTTTTTTCTAAACAGTTTAAGATTGTAGAATTTAACGCGCCTGATAAATGTACGACAATTACTTTACTAAAATCAAGTTTCAGTTTGGCAATATTTTTTGCCGCATATTTTATCTGATCGTCGGAAACCGATAAAATAATAATGTTAGAGCTAATGTCAATAGTTTCAATTTTATCCGAAAAAGATTTTATGCCATATTCATCGGCTAATTTTTGCGCAGAAAAAATATTTCTGCTTATTACAGAGCTTATAAATAAACCGTTATCTTTCAGAGCGCCCGCTAACGAATAAGCAATTTTTCCCGCTCCGATTATTGTAATATTTAAATTTGACAAATTCAATTTTAATCGTAAAATGCGGCTGAAAGATAACCGACCACTTCGTTCTCGTCGCCCGTAACGTCGGATGAATCGCTTCTGTCAAGCGTAAAGCTTTTAATTTCGGTTTTAACCGAAAGAGCTTTCATAAGACTTAGTATTCCGCCACCGCCGCAAGCTTCGCAATAGTTGCGTCCTAAATCTTCCTGAAGTCCTTTATAGTCAAATGTATTTATTCGCATCTCAACCTGCGAGTCCATTCTAAATGCCTCCTGCTTGGTATGATAATGCGAAAGATCTGAACTAGCGACGACAAGAGTATCGTCGTTTAATATTTTAGAAATTTTTTCAGCAAGGCTATCTACAAATATTTTATTTTGATCCCCCATTATTATGGGGACAATCTTAAAATCGGATAAAACTGTTTGTAAAAAAGGAATCTGAACTTCCGCGGCGTGTTCCTGTTTATGCCCCTGAGCGCCCGCTGAAATGGTTTTGCTATCTTTAATTAATTCTTCGCGCGCTTCCTTATCAATCTCCACAACGCCAAGAGGCGTTTCGTAAGCGTCGCCGTCATAAACTGAAATGCCCGGAAAATATTCCCGGTGGCTTGGAGAAATTATTACCACAGTTTTATATTTCTTATCTCTTAATAAATTATATGCATATCCGGCTGTTTTACCTGAATATAAATATCCAGCATGAGGGACTACTACTCCATATACTTTTTCAAAATTATTTGCATTATTAGAAAACTGCAAATAATTTTCAATTTCATTTTTTAGTTTATTCGGATCGTCAGGATAGAACAAACCGGCCACGGCTGGTTTTCTAATTATCATTTATTTCACCTTTTTCTTTTTCGCTGAATACTTCAGCTGTAAACACAGAAAGATTTATTTTTTTCTTTTTCCACAAATATGATTCAAGCCCAGCTTTTTGGCAAATTGCAGTAAGGAACTCCTCGCGTGTAAAACCCTGCTCGGTTGCAACCTGAGGAAGTAAAAGCCCGCGTCTTCCAAATTCATCTACTATAAGACCGTGCTTGCCAATTACTATATCTTCATAACTATTCAAAGGTTCAGGAGGATACAGCACCGAAATTTCAATTGAGATTAATTCATATTCTTTTTTGCTTAACGGAGAAAAGCGAGGGTCATGCATAGCCGCCTGCAAAGCTGCGTCGCAAACGGTTTCATAAATAGTTTGGTTTGAAATTATATAACCTATGCAGCCTCGTAAATCGCCATTTATATTTAGCGTCACAAAGGCGCCATACTTTTCTTTAAGACCTGGAAATTTATTGTAGTCAACGTTTAATTTAGCGTTACCCGTAAATAAACCGCCTATTTGCTCCCTTGCCGTTTTAAGTAAAAATGTTTTTTCTTCACTTGATAGATTCATGTTATAACGTCCTATTATTTAAACTCATAAATTAATACGGAGTTTTTCCCTTTCAGCAGAAACAGGAATTGGTTTTTCATAAAGAAAGAGTCCGGGACAAAAGCGTTTGCGGAAGCTATTAAAACTTGGTTAAGAACTTCTTTATTTTTTTGTTCATCAAAAGCGATAAATCTGTTTGTTAATGTTCCGGTTTCGTTCTTATAATGAAAATTAAACAGAATATAATCATCATATTTGATAAATTCTATTTTCCCCGCTACATTAAACTGGGCAATGTATTTATCAACAATCTCTTTTGAAGTTCCAGATAAATCCGCAGCCGTTTGAAAGTCATCGGCATAACGGTAATCTTTAAACTCGTCGTTTTGCCCAGCGAGAATTTTTCTTTCGTTCACTAAAAGATGATCGCTCCCAAAATCCTCTTCCAAAGCTCCTGTAAGGTAATTCAGAGCTACGTATTTATGCTTTTCAAATCCCCGCTGGCAACAGTATATTTTATCTTCAAAAACAAAAAGGAATTCATACTCAAGAGTTTTCCAAAGGAATGACTTGTCTTCCAATTTATGAATAAGAATTTCTCTATGACCTGGCATGTCGGGTCTTCCAAATTTATGGAATACAATTACGTCTTTATATAAAGCTTCTACGCCCACCCAGAATTTTTCGTCGAGCTGATAGTTTTTCCATAAAACTTTACCCGACTGAACATCTATGCAGCTAAAGAACGCTTCTTTTTTTTCAACATCTCTTTCTTCCACAATCAATTTGTTTGATTCAGTAATTAAAAGCCGCCATATCTGTCTGTCATTTGAGAAAGCGGTTATTTTTTTTATTTTCATTTATAACTTCCGTTTAGTCAATCGGTTCAAATTTAACTGTAAAATGCCTAAGCATTGGCGCTTCGTAAACGATCTTATAACCTTTTAGCGCATGCCTGTTTTTAAATGATTCTATTACAACTTCGCTGACGTAATCAATATGACTTTGCGTATAAACGCGCCGCGGTATTGCAAGCCGCACAAGTTCCATATCCGGCGGAATAAATTTCCCATTTTCGTCATATCTGCCAAACATCACGCTTCCAATTTCTACGCTTCTTATGCCTCCTTCCAAAAACAAAGAACAGACTATTGACTGTCCCGGGTACTGATCCGGAGGAACGTCAGGTAAAAATCTTTTTGCGTCAATATAAATTGCATGCCCGCCTGGCGGCTCAATAATAGGGACTCCGGCTTTTAATAATTTTTCTCCAAGGTATTCAACGCTTCTAATACGGTAGTGCAGATACGGCTCTTCAAGAATTTCTTCAAGACCTATAGCAATGGCTTCCAAATCTCTTCCGGCAAGTCCGCCATAAGTAGGAAAGCCTTCAGTAACAATTAACAGATTGCGGCTTTTCATAGCGGTCTCTTCATCGTTCATTGCAAGAAAACCTCCGATGTTAACAAGAGCATCTTTTTTTGCGCTCATAGTTACGCCGTCGGCATATGAAAACATTTCCTGAGCAATTTCCAAAATTGGTTTATTTTCGTATCCGGGTTCCCGTAATTTTATAAAATATGCGTTTTCTGCAAAACGGCATGCGTCAATATAAAGAGGAATGGAATATTTACTGCATACGGCCTTAACCTCTCTTATGTTCTTCATAGAAACCGGTTGTCCGCCGCCTGAATTATTAGTTATTGTTATCATACAAAGAGGAATATTTTCCGCGCCTTTTTCGCGTATAAAGCTTTCCAATTGATCAACATCCATATTCCCTTTGAAATTGGCTCTTACTTCCGGAATTTTCCCAATTTCATTAAGCAAATCAACGGCTTCTGCGCCGGTAAACTCAATATTAGCGCGGGTAGTGTCAAAATGCGTATTGCTTGGAATATACTTGCCCGCTCCGCCTTTAACAGAAAAAAGAATTTTCTCAGCCGCGCGTCCCTGATGAGTAGGAATAATAAATTTCATTCCGGTAATTTTTCTTACAGCCGCTTCAAAACGGTAAAAGCTATTAGACCCGGCATAAGACTCGTCCCCCTGCATAATTCCAGCCCATTGGTTTGCGCTCATTGCAGAAGTTCCGCTATCAGTTAATAAGTCTATTATAACGTCGTCCGCCTTAATAAGAAACGGATTGTATCCTGCTTTTTGAAGAATTATTTTCCGTTCTTCTTTTGTCGTAAATCTAATCGGTTCAACCGATTTTATTTTGAAAGGTTCAATTATCGTCTTCATAAAAACGCCTCTTAGCCGTTAATCTGATAAACTGAGTAAATAATTATTTGATTAATAAAATACCTTAATGACGCAAATTAGGCAATATTAAACCGCCTAACAAATTAGATTTTAATTGTTTTTTCTACAATGATTGCATATTTTTTTATGTTTGTTATCTATAATTAATCTATTGGAGGCAAGAAATATGAGCGAACAGGATTTCAAAGAAGATCAGAATTCACTCAGCCCTAATGAACCTTCTGAATCAGAAGAGAACGAGCTTACTTTTTCAGATAAATTAGTAGGCGTGTTTACTGAACCATCCGCCACATTTGATAAAGTTTCTAAATTTCCGCCTAAAACAATCGACTGGTTTCTGCCATACGCTATTCTTCTTTTAATAATTGCAGTATGTAATGTGCTGATGATGAAAAACCCTGACATTAACTATCAGGTAAAACAAAAACAGACAGAAGCGTTAAACAACAGAATTAACGACGAACTGAAATCCGGCAAAATTACTGCCGAGCAGGCAGAGCAAACAAGATCCATGGCTGAAAAACAATTTGGAATGATGGACTCGCCCATCATTATGGCTGTTACTGTAATTTCAACAATTCTCTTTGGATTCATCGCCTTTTTTATAGCGGCTGGATATTTTTACTTGTTCGCCAAGTATGTGTTTAAAGACTCCGGAACCTTTAATGGAGCTCTTGTTGCAAACGGATTAACTGCATATTTTTCAATTATAAACGTAATCATTGCCACAATACTCGCTCTGACTTTTGGAAGAATGATGCGGGAAACCAGCCTTGCTTCATTATTAAATATTGAAACCGGAACTCTGCTTAATTATATTTTAAGCAAATTTGATATCTTCGCTATCTGGACATACATTATATTTAGCATCGGATTAGCCAAAATGTTTAATTCTAAAGACACGAAAAAATATTTTGCGCTTGTTTTTGGCTCTTGGATTGGATGGTCTTTGCTATTCTTTGCGCTTACTAAATTTGTCCCATTTTTTAAATCGTATGGCGTTTAATTACAGATAAAATTTTATTTTTTTCGCAGGATTTCAATTGAATTGGAATCCTGTTTTTATTTTAAATAAGTCTATGGAATAATTATTAAATTACATTTTGGGGATCGATGTCAAAAGTAATTCTTACGTCTCTGTAGCGCGATTTTTTATTAAATTCAGTAAAGGAGTTTAACAGAGCCTGCCGCAGTATAGCGCCGCTCTGGTCTGTCGATCTTTCTGATTTGAGCAATATCTGATAACGGTAGTTATTTTTTAGCTTTGCAATTGTGGGGGTAGAAGGGGGCAGAACTTTAAAGTATTTCCTAAAGGCGTAAATCTCTTTATAAAAATCGTCAATGGCTCCTTTAGCTTTTTCATCTTCTAAGTCTTTTGTTTCAATAAGGCATAGCCTCGTAAATGGAGGATAGCCCACAGTCTCCCGGTCTTTTATTTCTTTATCATAAAATTTCTGATAATTGTTTTCCAATACCATCTTTAGGACAAAATGGTTTTCGTTCTGCGTTTGGATAACAACTTCGCCTTCAATCTGGCTTCTGCCTGCGCGTCCCGCAACCTGGGTTAACAGTTGAAAAGTTCGTTCATCAGCCCTGAAATCAGGCATCCAAAGGCTTGTCTCGGCCGATATAACGCCGACTAAGGTTACTCTTGGGATGTCCATCCCTTTTGCAACAAGCTGAGTTCCAATTAGTACGTCAATATCCCCTTTTTTAAAACTGTTCAAAATATTGCTAAGCGAATCCTTTTTCTGAATTGAATCCGAATCAAGCCGGGCAATTCTTGCGTCGGGGAAATAATAAGCAAGTTCATCCTCAACTCTTTCAGTCCCCGTTCCAAAATATTTAATAGAAAGCGATCCGCAGGTTGTGCAGGCGTTAGGGACTTTTTTTGTTAATCCGCAATAATGGCAGTGCAGAATATTCTGATTCAGATGAAGCGTCATTGCCACAGAACAGTTCTCGCAAGTTTCAATTTCGCCGCAGTCGTTGCAAAACACCTGCGTGGCAAAACCTCTTCTGTTCTGAAGTATGACGGTTCCCTCATGTTTTTTTAAGCGGTCGTCTATTTTTTCTAACATAGTTTTAGAAAAAATATTTTCCATTCTTTTCTTTTTACGTTCAATAATAACGTTAACCAAAGTAATTTTTGGCAGCTTAGCGTTATCAATTCTTTCGGGCAGTTCAATCAGTTTGTACTTGCCTGTTTTGGCGTTATACATGCTTTCAATTGAAGGAGTCGCGGAGCCAAGTATAACAGGACAGTTTGAAAACTTGCCGCGCACTACGGCAGCGTCGCGTGCGTAATACTTTGGAACAACGTCCTGCTGCTTATAACTGGAATCGTGCTCTTCGTCAACTACTATCAATCCGATATCTTTTAATGGCGCAAACAATGCCGATCTTGCGCCGACTACGACGCGCGATTTTCCGCTTAGTATTTTCCGCCATGAATCAAACCTCTCGCCCAAAGACATTCTGCTATGCAGCAAAGCGACTGATTCGCCAAAATGGTTAAATAAGCGGATTGTCATCTGCGGAGTCAACGATATTTCCGGCACAAGCACTAATGCGGTTTTCCCTTTTGCCAACACTTTAGTAATCAGCTCTATATATACCTGCGTTTTACCGCTTCCGGTAACGCCATGCAGAAGAAACACTTCAAACTTTGAGTCCTCAATGTTGTTTGTCACCTCGGCAATTACCTTATTCTGCTGATCGGTTAAAGTAAATTCAGTTGCCGCTTCGGTAAATTTTTCAGAATATTTCCGTTCTACTTCTTTTTCAATTATTCTTACTAAACCTTTTTTTTCAAGCGCGTTCACAACCTGCGAAGTTATTTTCAGCTTTTCGGTTAAAGCGCTTAATGCATACGGTTTATTTTTTTTAGCTATCAGCTCCAGCAGCGTTGATACCTGATTAGGAGCTTTCCGTTCTATCTCAGGAATGAACGCATATATCTCCCCTACTGATTTATTCAGCTCTACATATTTTTGTTTTTTAATTTTTACTTTTGCGTCTTCAAGTTCGTCAATGACCGAGATTGCGCCTTCTTTTTCAAGCGAGCGAATAGAAGAATAAATATTTTTTTTCTTTAATAATTTTTGAAGAGCCGTATAACTTATATCGTTTCGTACAGATAGGAGTTCAAGAATTTTTATTCTCGTAGTATTTTTTTTACTCTCGGTTTCTAGAAGTTTTTTGCAAAAATCAGCGTCGGCAATTACCTTTCTTTTTGTTTCCACCTCAACCCCCTGCGGGACGCTTAGCTTAAGGGCTTCCCCCAGCGAACTAAGATAATACTCAGCAATCCATCTGTAGAACTCTAAATCTTTCAAGTCAAAGATAGGGTCTTTATCAAGAACGTCTTGTATATCTTTTATTGTTTCTTTTACGTCTACGCTTTCGCGCAGGGCAATAACAAAGCCGGTTAAAACGCGCTTGCCAAACGGAGCGGCTACTCTTTTCCCAACGGAAATTAAATCTTTAAATTCCGGCGGAACCGAATAGGAAAAAGCATTCCTGAACGGCAAAGGGAAAACTACTTCTGCAAACATAGCCGGCCAATTATTAGTTATAAAACAGCTGGTTCAGATAAAGTGATGCACTGATTGTCGACGTCAAGAACCGCTTTAACGCCGAGCGGAAGAGTAAACTTGTTTACTATATGACCGAATGACATCCCGTAAATTACAGGGACATTTAAATTATATAGTTTATCAATTAAAACTTCCTTTAATGTAAAAGACGTTGGAAACCCGGGATTTCTTTCTTTTGATTCGCATTTGGAAAATACGCCTAACGCTACTCCTTTTACTTTGTCAAATTTCCCGGCTTCAATCATTTGAGTCAGCATTCTGTCAATTCTGTAAGGCTCTTCGCCTACTTCTTCAAGAAATAATATTTTACCCGCAGTATCAATATCGTATTGAGTTCCTATAAGAGAGCAGACAATTGAAAGATTGCCGCCAACTAAAACGCCTTCAGCCTTTCCGCTTCTTATAGGGTAAGCATTATAATCAGGATCCTTGCCGTCTTCAACAGCGTTAAATAAACGGAAGCTATCGGAAGGATACATCAAAACGTTTTTAAAATTATTTACGCTGAACTCGTTATACGTTGAAGAACCGACTGGTCCGTGAAAAGTAACCAAGCCTGTTTTTGCAAATATTCCGTAACAAAAAGCGGTAATATCGCTGTACCCAACAAGTATTTTGGGATTAGCTTTAATCATATCGTAATCAAGCGCAGGTAAAATTCTTGCGCAGCCATAACCGCCCCGCACGCAAACAATTGCGTCTACATCTTTTCTTGCAAACATTTTATTTGTATCGTCGGCGCGTTGTTTATCCGTGCCGCCTAAATAACCGCTGCGCGCAAGTACGGAATCCGTATATACTACTTTAAAACCAAGTCCTTCTAAATTTGTAATGGATTCTTTTAGCTCGTCTTCGTGAATATTACTTGCCGGAGCAATTAATCCAATAGTATCGCCTTTCTTTATTCTCTTAGGCTTAATTATTTCAGCAGGCTCAAAAGTTCTGGACTGAAAAGTCTTTGCAAAACTTTTGAAAGGGAAAGCCGCTCCCAATACGGAAGCGGCTGAAATAGTTTTAATAAAATTTCTTCTTATCATTATTTTACAACATTATTTTTTCGTCAAAAAGCATGTGCTCGTAATTTTCGCGGCTACGAACCACAAAGTATTTATCGCCGTCTACAATTATTTCGGGAGGACGTCTGCGCATATTATAATTAGAAGCCATAGCCATGCCATAAGCCCCTGCGGACATTACGGAGAGCAAATCGCCCCGCTTACATTTGGAGATTTCTCTTTTCTTTGCAAGAAAATCGCCGCTTTCGCAAACTGGGCCTACGATATCTGCAATAATATCTTTTCGCTCAGCGTTTAACGATACTGGCTGAATATGATGATATGCGCCGTAAATGCTCGGTCTTAGCAAATCCGTCATAGCGGTATCTACCACTATAAAATTTTTATTTCCGTTTTGTTTTGTATATAGAACTTTTGCAATCAAAACGCCTGCGTTTGCAGTAAGAAAGCGTCCCGGTTCAAAAAACAAATCTACGTTTAGTTTTTTAACAATCGGAACAATTGCTTCAGCTAACTGCGAGATTGGGAAAGGGTTTTCATCTTTATACCTTACTCCAACTCCGCCTCCCATATCGAGATGTTCAACATTAACGCCGTTTTCTCTTAAAGTTAAAACAAACTGCGCTAATTTTTCAACAGCTTCTTTAAATGGTTCCACGCTGACAATCTGAGAACCGATATGCATATCGATTCCAGCAAGCTTAATATTTTTTAATTTTGAAGCCTCTACAAATATGCTGATAGCTTCTTTTGATGAAATGCCGAATTTATTTTCAGCCAATCCGGTTGAAATATAAGGATGAGTTTTAGCGTCAACGTCAGGATTAACCCGAATAGCAATAGAAGCCGTTTTGTTAAGGCTGCGGGCTATTTCGTCAATCACATGAATTTCTTCCAAAGATTCCGCTTTTAGCATCAGGATATTATTTTCAATCGCAAGTTTAATTTCTTCATCAGTTTTGCCAACGCCGGACATTATTATTTTATCAGGCTGAAATCCCGCTTTAAGCGCGCGGAACAATTCCCCGCCGGAATTAACGTCTATTCCGCTGCCAAGATTAGAAAATATTTTTATTACATTCAGATTAAAGTTCGATTTAGTTGCAAAAAAGAGCGTATTGTTGACGTTCTTAAATGCGTCCTTAAATTCGTTATATTTATCGCCAAAGAACTTTTTGCTATAGATATATGCAGGCGTTCCCAAAGCGTCTGTAATGCTTTTAACAGAAACCCCTTCACAATAAAGTTCGTTATTCTTATAACCGAAGTATTCCGAGTCAAATATCTGCATGGTGTTCTTTTAAATTATTTCTTAATAAGTTTCAAATATATGAAACTTTTATGTTCTTTACGATTATATTTTTTGGGGATTCGTAACGCGGACTTTCAGTCTGCGTGAAATACAATTAAATTCGTAGCGCAGACATTTAGTCTGCGTAAAATAATAATAGAAAATTAATACTTTCAGATAAGAACTAAATGAGATATCCCATACGAAAACACGATTAAAATGAGCAAACAAGGCGCAGACTGAAAGTCCGCGCTACGATACTTGCAAAAAACAATCTCCAATCTAAAAATATGAGCCATCAAAAAAATTGCCGTTAAATATTATTCTAACCTCGTTTGAATTCGCCGGGATTTTCGGTAAATTTAGACTTATGTATAACAAATTTTTGTAAAGTCTTATGAGATACCCTTTTTCTGAAGTTGAAACTAAATGGCAGAAGTTTTGGGAAGATAAAAACGTTTATAAAACTGATTTTTCCAAGACTGATAAAAAATTATATACGCTTGTAATGTTTATTTATCCCTCCGGAGCTAAACTCCATTGCGGGCATTGGTACAATTACGGACCTACTGACACTTGGGCAAGATATAAAAAGCTCAAAGGATTTAACGTCTACGAACCAATGGGTTATGACGCTTTTGGACTCCCTGCTGAAAATTACGCAATTAAAACCGGGATCCATCCTTACGACAGCACGATGACTAACATTGCCGATATCAGACAGCAGCTTAAAAAAATAGGCTGCATGTACGACTGGAATTCCGAATTGATGACGTGCGTCCCTGAATATTACAAATGGAATCAATGGCTTTTTATTCAGCTTTACAAAAAAGGTTTAGCTTACAGAAAAAACGCTCCTGTAAACTGGTGCCCTTCATGCCAGACTGTTTTGGCAAACGAACAGGTATCAGCGGACGGAACCTGCGAGAGATGCGGAACTGAAGTAATTCAGAAACATCTTACTCAATGGTTCTTCAAAATCACCGATTACGCCGAGGAGCTTTTATCCGGTCTGAATACTATTAACTGGCCAGATAAAACAAAGCTTATGCAAAAAAACTGGATCGGCAAAAGCGTCGGTTCTGAAGTTAAGTTTAAAGTTGAGAACAGCGACGAAGAAATAACCGTATTTACAACCCGCCCTGATACTCTATTTGGAGTAACTTACGTTGTTATTGCGCCAGAGCACTCTTTGGTGGATAAATTAGTTAAGCCTGAATTTAAAGACGGCGTGGCTAAATATCGGGACGAAATAAAATCGTTAACTGAAATTGAACGTACTTCTACTGTAAAAGAAAAAACCGGAGCCCCAACGGGAGCTTATGCTATAAATCCGGTTAATAACGAACGCGTGCCTATCTGGATAGCCGATTATGCATTGTTAACTTACGGCACGGGCTGCGTTATGGCAGTTCCAGCGCATGACGAAAGAGATTTTGAATTCGCTAAAAAATTCGAACTTGCAATTAAAAAAGTCATCTTACAGCCTGGCACAAATCCAGAAGATGAATTAAAAGAAGCATATACTGATACCGGAATATTAGTTAATTCTGCTCAGTTTGACGGAACTCCTTCTGTTGAAGCGAAAGCTAAAATAATTGAATATCTTGAACAGAATAATTTTGGAAGAGGAAAAATAAATTACAGACTAAGAGACTGGCTTATTTCCCGTCAAAGATATTGGGGCACTCCCATACCGGTTATTCACTGCCCAAAATGCGGCGAAGTTCTTGTTGAAGAAAAAGATTTGCCGGTAACTCTGCCTTATGACGTAGATTTTAAGAGCGAAGGAGTTTCTCCTTTAGCGCGTAATGAAAAGTTTATGAACGTTAAATGTCCTAAGTGCGGCGGAGACGCAAAACGCGAAGCCGATACTATGGATACTTTTGTAGATTCTTCCTGGTACTATTTCAGATACCTCAACCCTAAAATTTCAGATAAGATTTTTGATACAGAATTAGCCGACAAGTTTATTCCGGTTGATATGTATGTAGGCGGCGCGGAACATGCTACCATGCATCTTTTATATGCGCGGTTTATTCATAAATTTATTCGAGATTTAGGCTTAACAAAAAGCGACGAGCCATTTTCAAATCTTATTCATCAGGGTACGATAACAAACCAGGGCGCAAAAATGTCCAAGTCCAAAGGTAATGTTGTAAACCCAGATACTTTTACCGCAAAAGTCGGATCGGACGTCTTCCGTCTTTATCTAATGTTTATGGGACCTTATGAACTTGGCGGCGATTGGAGCGACAAAGGAATTTCTGGCACAGAGCGTTTTATAGAAAGAGCGTACGACCTTTTTACCGCCCATAAAGATATTTGCAAAACTGCTCCGGCAAAAGAGAAATACGATATTGCTGCTCTTTCGAACGAAGAAAAAGTTATATATAGAAAAATAAACCAGACAATTAATAAGTACGAAACAGAAATAGATCACTTCCGTTTCAACACTGCAATAGCTTCTTTAATGGAGCTGATTAACGAGCTTGGTAAAAACATTAACCTTTGCAGCAATGAAATAAAAGCTTATGTGCTTGAAAGATTTGCAGCTTTATTAGGCCCTGTGGCTCCGCATATTGCAGAAGAAGCCTGGCAGATGCTTGGCAAAGAAAAATCGTTATTTGAAGCCCCAGTTTGGTTTGACGCAGATAAAAGCGCTTTAACTGAAGACTCTGCGCAAATAGCAGTACAGGTAAACGGCAAGTTACGAGGCTCTCTTGTAGCGCCGACTAACAGCGATGAAGAATTTGTAAAAAGTTTAGTTTATGCAGACGAAAAGATTGCAAAACACCTTGAAGGCAAAACAGTAATTAAAAGTATTTTTGTTAAGAATAAAATTCTTAACATTGTTGTAAAATAACATAAAAATATATCTGGAGTTTTATAAATTATGTTGGATATTAAATTATTCCGCGAAAACCCTGAATTAGTAAGACAGGGACTAAAAAATAAAAACGAAAAAGACCGCGTTGACGAAGTGCTTGAATTAGACAAACAACGCAGAGAATTAATTATTCAGGCTGACGAGCTGAAAACTCACAGAAATCAGGTTTCCGCTCAGGTCGGTCAATTAAAGAAAGCCGGACAGGACGCTTCAGCTATTATTGCAGAAATGAAAAGAGTCGGCGATCAGATTGCAGAGTTTGACGGCAAACTTAACAAGGTTGAAGAAGACCTGGATTCTTTGCTTAGATATATAGCAAACCTTGCTCATGAATCCGTGCCTGTAGGCAAATCGGCCGCTGATAATGTAGAAACAAAAAGATGGCTGCCGGAAGGCTTTAGCTTTGAAAATGATTTTAAAATATTAGACCATATTGAGCTTGGCAAAAAATTAAAAATTCTTGATTTTGAAAGAGGCGCAAAAATTACCGGAAGCGGTTTTCCGTTGTATATTGGCAAAGGCGCTACTTTAGAAAGAGCTCTTATTAATTACATGCTCGACCTTCATATACACGAGCATGGGTATACTGAAATTTTCCCTCCTTTCCTTGTAAATAAAGATTCTATGAGAGGAACCGGTCAGCTTCCTAAAATGGAAGAAGATATGTACCATATAGAAAAAGACGGTTTATACCCAATCCCTACAGCCGAGGTGCCTATTACTAATATTCACCGCGACGATATACTTAACGAAAAAGATTTGCCTATTAAATACGTAGGCTATTCGGCTTGTTTCAGAAGAGAAGCCGGATCTTATGGAAAAGACTCAAAAGGATTTTTAAGAGTACACCAGTTCAATAAAGTTGAAATGGTAAAATTTGTAAAGCCGGAAACTTCTTACAATGAATTAGAGTTATTAGTTAAAGACGCTGAAGATATTCTGCAAAAACTTAACGTTCCATACAGATTATTAATGCTCTGTACCGGAGATTTAAGCTTTTCAGCGGCAAAATGTTATGATATTGAGACGTGGTCTCCTGCTGAAAACCGCTGGTTAGAAGCTTCTTCATGCAGCAACTTTGAATTCTTTCAGGCTCGCAGAGCAAATATAAGATTTAGAAACGAAGCGACAAAAAAACCTGAATTGGTTCATACTTTAAATGGCTCAGGTTTGGCTACAAGCAGGCTTATGGTTTCGATACTTGAAAACAACCAGACTCCTGAAGGCAAGATACTAGTGCCAAAAGCTTTGCAGAAATATACAGGTTTTGAAATAATAGAATGACGAACATAATTTTTATTTAATGACTAATCTCTTAAAACTAAAAAAGTATTTTGCCCGCAATAAAAAGATGCTCTTATGGGGTTTTCTTTTCACTCTGATTTCTAACGCAGGGACGGTCTACCTTCCCTTAGTATTAAAAAATGCAATTAATAAATTACAAGTCGATGCGACTCCGCATCAGCTTGTAATTTACTGTATAGAAATAATATTAGCGTCATTAGTGGCCGGCGTTTTCAGATTTCTAATACGCCAGACGATTATAGTCGTATCGCGCTATATTGAGTATGATCTGCGGCAGGATTTCTGGGCTCACATTCAGAAACTCCCAATGCGGTATTTTCAGAATACCACTACAGGCAACCTGATGTCGCACGCTACTAACGATATTAACGCAGTGCGCAATTTTATTGGTCCTGCGGTAATGTATTCAGTAGACACTTTCATTCGGCTTATTATTATTATTGGCATAATGATTTCGCTTAGCCCGCAGCTTACTTTTTATACGCTAATTCCTCTCCCCTTTCTTTCGTATGCAGTCTATAAAATTGGGCAGCACATACATCTAAAATATGTGGCCATTCAGGAAAAATTTTCTGAAATGACTACGCGCGCGCAGGAAAATTATTCCGGCATAAGAGTAATTAAATCTTATGTGCGCGAAGAATATGAGAATGAAGAGTTTAATAAGTTAAGCCACGAGTATCTTGAAAAAAATATGGACATGGTTAAGAGCCAGGCTCTTATTATGCCTATGCTCTTCCTGTTAACGGGACTTTCAACAATACTTGTTATGTGGCTTGGCGGCATTAAAGTAATTCAGGGACAGCTCTCTCTTGGCGTAATCACAGCGTTTATTATTTATCTTGGTCTACTTATATGGCCTATTATTGCATTCGGCTGGGTCATGAATATCATTCAGCAGGCCGAAGCGAGTATGAAACGGCTAAACAAGATATTCAATGAGAAATATGAAATATCCGATAATGAGAATACCGATAAAACTATAAAAGATATAAAAGGGGATATTGAATTTAAAAACGTTTCGTTCAGATATAGCGACGATCTTCCTTATATACTAAAAGATATAAATCTGAAAATTGAAAGCGGCTCTACCGTAGCGATTATGGGCTATACCGGCTCAGGCAAAACCTCTTTTATTAATTTGATTCCGCGCCTGTACGACGTTACCGGCGGCGAGCTTTTAATTGACGGAACTAATATTAAAAATATTCCTTTATCCGTTTTACGTAAAAATACCGGATTAGTTCAGCAGGAATCGTTTTTATTTTCGGACTCGATATTAAATAACCTCAGCTATGGCTTGCCTGCGCCTGATCTTGAGAAAATAAAAAAGGTTTCCGATATCTCGCAATTCAGCAAAGACATTAACGATTTCCCCGAAGGATACGAAACTTTAGTAGGCGAAAGAGGAATCACATTATCAGGCGGTCAGAAACAGAGAGCGTCTATTTCCCGCGCGCTTGCTATTGATCCCGCTATTCTGATTCTTGACGATTCCTTTTCGGCAGTAGACACGCATACTGAAGAGGAAATATTAAAAAGATTAAAAGTATTTATGCAGAACAGAACAAGCATACTTATCAGCCATAGAATTTCTACCGTTAAGGACGCCGATAAAATTATCATTCTTGATAATGGCATTATAGCCGAAGAAGGAACGCACGAAGAGCTGGTAGCCTTAAACGGAATTTATGCCGATCTGTATTATAAACAATTATTAGAAAAAGAACTCGAAGAACTAAATTAGACTATATGCCTGAAGATATAAAAAACGAAGACGAGATTTTAGGAAAAGCGTACGACTCAAAGTTAATGAAGCGGCTGTTGGGTTACGTTAAACCGTACAAGAAATATGTGGTTTTTGCTATTCTGCTAAACACTTTAGTATCGGCTTTAGGACCTGTGCGCCCATACCTTACAAAACTTGCAGTCGACGAACATATAGTAAATAAAAACTATAACGGACTTGCCGAAGTAGCCCTGCTCTTGCTTGCATCGTTAGTTCTACAGGCTTTAATTCAATACTTCCTTACGTATTTTACTCAGTATCTTGGTCAGATTACAATTCTTGATTTGCGCGTACAACTATTTGCGCATACGCAGAAACTTGCGGCAAAGTTTTTTGATAAGACCCCAATTGGCAGAACTGTTACGCGGGTTACAAACGATATCGAGTCCCTCAGCGAATTATTCTCTTCTGGAATTGTTATGGTATTCAGCGATATTTTTATTATCCTCTGGATACTCGGTTTTATGTTTTTTCTTGATTGGAGGCTCTCGTTAGTAACGCTTTCCGTAATGCCATTTTTAATATATGGCACTTCGCTGTTCAGAAAAAAAGTAAGAGAAAATTATAGAGACGTCAGAAAGCATCTTGCAAGACTAAACTCCTATATGCAGGAACATATCAGCGGCATAAACGTAGTTCAGATATTTAATAAAGAAGACGTCGAGTTAAAAAACTTTGCCGGAGTAAATGAAGATTATAAAAAAGTAAACATTCAGTCTATATTCTATTATGCTATTTTTTACCCTACAGTCGAGTTCCTAAGCGCAATTGCGACTGGTTTGATAATTTGGTACGGAGGAGGAGAAATTCTTCACCACACGCTTTCGATAGGCGTTTTGTTTGCGTTTATTCAATACACCGAAATGTTTTTCCGGCCTATAAGAGATTTATCTGAAAAATATAATATTATGCAAACGGCTATGGCTTCGTCGGAACGCGTATTTAAATTATTAGACGACAAGACTTTTATTTACGATCCCGCTAACCCAATTCCTCTGAATAATGTAAAAGGCAAAATTGAGTTTAATAACGTTTCGTTTGCATATAACGAACCGGAATATGTGCTGAAGAATATTTCATTTAAAATTAATCCGGGCGAAACAGTAGCAATTGTAGGAGCCACCGGAGCGGGCAAAACAAGCATTATAAATTTATTTACCCGGTTTTATGATATCAATAAAGGTAAAATTTTACTTGATAACATCGATATAAGAGAAATTCAAAAAGAAGAGCTTCGCAAATATGTGTCTATAGTATTGCAAGACGTATTTCTTTTTACCGGCACAATAAAATCAAATATTAATCTGGGGAATTCTGATATCTCAGACGCAAAAATAGTTGAAGCGGCTAAGTTAGTCGGCGCGGATAAATTTATATCGGAGCTTACAAAGGGATATGACGAAGAAGTAAAAGAAAGAGGCTCTACGTTAAGCGTTGGGCAAAAACAGTTGATTTCTTTTGCGCGCGCTATAGCATACGACCCGAGAATTCTGATATTAGACGAAGCTACTTCCAGTATAGACACAGAAACGGAAATCCTTATCCAAAAGGCCATTGAGAAACTGCTCGTAGGCAGAACCGCGATTGTAATTGCGCACAGGCTTTCTACAATTCAAAACGCAGATAAAATAATAGTCCTGCACAAAGGCGAAATAAAGGAGATGGGAAAGCATCAGGAGCTCCTTGCTCAACGCGGCATATATTACAAGCTGTATCAGCTTCAATATAAAAATCAGGAAATGTCTAAAAAGAAATAGTTCTCTTTATTCCTGCATCCCAACTTTTAGATATGACGGATATTCAGCCGAGTGATAAATTCTTTGCGTCGCTTTCTGAAAATCTTCCGGGTTAGCGTTATAAATATCTTCAAACTTTTGAGGGTTCCTGTCTACTAACGGAAACCATGAGCTTTGAACCTGCACCATTATCCTGTGCCCTTTCCTAAAAGCGTGGTTTATATCCTGCAAAGTAAAAGCTACTTTAGTAATTTTATTGGGTTCAAAAGGTTCCGGCTTTTCAAAGCTGTTCCGGAATTTCCCTCTCATAACGTCGCCCCTTACCATCATCTGGTATCCGCCCATTTTTGTTACCTTGTTATTTGAGGCTTCTTCTTTTGCGCTGTCAGGAAAAACGTCTATAAGCTTAACAATAAAATCCGCGTCCGTCCCGGTAGTAGCTACATATAGATTAACTTCTATAGGCCCCATAAGCGTGATATCTTTTTCTATTTCTTCTGTTTCATATACAAGCACGTCAGGCCGCTCAGAGGCAAAGCGCTGGTCGTCTACCATATATTCGCGGTGCATACTATTTCTTATATCCTTAGAAAACGGAACTGGTTTATTCGGGTCGCTCGCATATTCGTCAAACGAATCGCTATTATTTAACTGCGAATTATCAAACCGCAATTTTCCCTTTGAGTAAAAAAACAACTGCCCTTCTTTAAGATTTGCAGGAGGCCATTGATCGTATTTTCTCCAAACATTTGAACCGGATTCAAACACATAAGCGCCAGGTAGATCGGGCTTAGCTTTATCTTTTAAGCAATAATTATAAAACGGGAATTCTATTTTGCTGCGGAAAAACTCTCCTGTATTTTGCTGAAAATTAATATCGCCAAGTTTATCTCCTTCCGTCCTGCTCCAAGCGCCGTGAGACCATGGGCCAAGGACTAATATATCATAAGTAGAAGGACTTTGCTTTTTGATTGTCTTGTATGTATTTAACGCTCCGTATAAATCCTCAGCATCAAATAATCCGCCGACTACCATAACAGCAGGCGCGATATTTTTAAAATAAGGAAGAGGATTTTTTGCTTTCCAATAATCGTCATATGTTCCATGAGCCATTATTTCATTCCAGAAAGGAACGCTGCTTTGCAAATACTTTTCAGTTAAATTTTTAAGCGAGCCGGTTTGTAAATGGAAAGAGTAGCCGTCCTGAGTAGGATACGTAAAACCAGATTGCCATTTCGTAGTAAGTCCTTTACGCGGTTTTCCAAATACGGAAAGAAAATTAAATGCATGCGGCAGAAACAAAGCTCCGTTATGGTGGAAGTCGTCGCCAAGAAACCAGTCAGTTACAGGAGCCTGCGGCGAAGAAACTTTAAGAGCAGGGTGCGCGTCAATAAGACCAAGCGCGGCATAAAAACCGGGATAAGAAATTCCGTACAAACCCGCTTTGCCATTATTATGTCTTATATTTTTTATCAGCCAGTCAATAGTGTCATAAGCGTCGCTGCTTTCGTCAACGTCTGTATTATTTTTCTTATCGGCAATTTGAGGTCTTGCGTTTACATAATCGCCTTCAGACATAAACGCTCCCCGCACGTCCTGATAAACAAAAATATATCCTTCCATTGTAAACAATGTAGAGGGTCCCAGCATTGAGGGATATGAATCTTTACCGTAAGGCCCTACAGAATACGGCGTGCGAACAATTAGGAATGGGTACTCTGTTAATGTGTCGCGCGGAACATATACGGCTGTAAATAATTTTTTCCCGTCGCGCATTGGAATTTGGTATTCGTACTTTGCATAATGCGACGCTACATATGATGAGTCTACTAAAGCGCTTTGGCCAAAGTTGCAGCCCGCAAAAATAATTACAATGCTTATTATTAGACAAACGGAAATTTTATTTTTGTTTTGAAATTTCATAAAACGCCGGATAATGATGGTTAAATCTGTGTATAGCTTCCAACTAAAAAAATCTATACCAAAAAAAAATTACAAAATTCCCCTTTTTATTTTTCCTGCTGTAAATAAGCCGTCCCGATAAAAACCGGGACGGCCAAATATTTTTCTGATTTGCGTATACTGTTAAAAGAAGAGCGTCTGCATTACTAAATAAAACTATCTGATAATATTTATCATTTCTTTAACAGCTTCATTTAAGCCTACAAACAGGGCTCTTGCGATAACAGCCTGGCCAATGCTCACTTCGTCAATATCGGATAATTCGCGGAAGATTTTCATGTTTAGATAATTAAGTCCGTGTCCTGCATTAACTCCAAGCCCAAGTTTTTTAGCCTGTTTAGCTCCCAGCCTTATTCTTTCCAATTCGTCAAATTCTTCTTCTTCGCTTTCAGCGTTAGCATAAACTCCGGTATGAATTTCTATAAAATCAGATTCAATTTCCGCAGCAGCGTTAATCTGATCGATATCAGGTTCGATGAAAACAGAAACTTCAATATTCGCTTTATGAAGGTCTTTAATTGCCGATTTAATCTGCGCAATATCGTCTATAATATTCAGACCGCCTTCAGTAGTAAGTTCCTGTCTTTTTTCAGGAACTAAAGTGGCAAGTTCCGGCTGAACATCGCAGGCAATTTTAATAATTTCTTCAACAGGAGCCATTTCCATATCTAATTTTGTAGTAATAAGTTCGCGCAGCAAACGGAGGTCTCGTTCGTTCACGTGTCTTCTATCTTCTCTAAGATGCACTACAATGCCGTCTACTCCCGATTGTTCAGCTAATAGCGCCGCAGTTACCGGATCAGGCTGCACTTCGCCTCTTGCATTTCTTAAAGTTGCAATATGATCTACATTTAATGAAAACCTCATTTTTCCTAACCTTTGAATAATTCGCGTATAATATTAATTAAACTGCCTATTCCGATTCCAAAATCGTTGGCCCTAAAACGTAATGTCGATATAAAATCAATACTAAACATAACGCCGAAATGAGTAATAATGCAATAGTAAATTGATTTTGTTCTTAACGCTAAAAACCCGAGAATAATTCCTCCGGCTATTGCGCCGAATGTTTCCAATGCCGGCTTGCCGTTATGAAGTATAACAAATGGAATCATCTGAATTATAATTGCATAGCCGCCAAATTTTTCCGAGAGTCCAAACAGCATATATCCGCGCCAGATAAACTCCCAGGCGATCATATATACAAACATACACGATTCATATATCAGGAATGTATTCCACGAGTTTCTTGCGCTTTGAACATGCGGATATGTTTCCTTAAACGAGCTATCGGCAGATACAAACCAGAGAATAATTATCATCGCTATTAAAAACAACGAAGATATTTTCAGCCCTGCTTTATAATCGCCAACCTTTAGTCCATAGTCGGAAATCTTTTCTTTTAAGAATAATTTGATTATTAAAACCGGAAGGATTAACAGCGTTATAAAATCGCCGAAGAACCAATATATGTTTTCAAGCAGCGCAATATCTTGATACGAAGAAAAATAATCGTATATGTATATCCTGAAAAATCGCCATGAAGTATAATACCAGGATATAGTTTGCAGAACTGCGACGGAGACGAGAATAGTTACAACTTTCTTGTCCCAGTCTTTTATCACGTCCTTTACAAAACCGATCTCTTTTTTCAGCGTCATTTAGAATTTTTATAATTATTACTCATTAATACAAAAATAATAAAATGCTGAATCGATTGTCGATTTTATTTAACAAAATTTCACATTACTAAAATTATTTTTTTATTTCTGTTAACGAAAAAACTATTTCATTAAGCCCCATCAGGCGGCGTATCACTCCTGTAATGCCGTCCCCCTGTATATTAGCTTTTAATCTAACAATGCCGACGTTTGGAGCAAGCCATTCGGTTTCAGTATTAGTAGAGCCTTTTGCGGAAATAATTTTTAATTCTATTTTGAGGCAGCGAAACGCTCCGGCTTTAGTTCTTATATTTTCTACCCCTTTAACCGAACCCAGCAAGGTAATTTTAGAAGAGTCGCCGTCGACTATCTCGCAGCCATCCCAACGCCAGTTATCGCCCAGTTTCAGAGGCAAAGGCAGTCTTAATACTGGTTTACTGTAAGTGACTGTATTGCTAAAAAAAAGAGCTTTGCTATAAACTTTTTTAAGATATATTCCATTAGGCTCTAACATCAGATTTTGCTTGTATGTAATGGGTCCCGCTTCATATGTAAATACCATTTGATTCCCTTCGGCTTTAACGTTAGCTTTGGTCTGCCCCACGTTAGACTCGAATACAAATGAAGAATTTTTCTTAAGCGGAAAATACTCCGCGCCAAAAGTTTCGGCCGCTTCTGGCTTACTATGATAAAGACCCGCCACTGACTGAGCGTTTATAACTGCGCTAAAAGCGCCATATAAAAATATTAGAAATAAAATGCGTTTCATCTTCTACGCCATCCTTAAATACATTACGGAAAATATATTTCCAATAATACCCTTCAATTGTTAACTCTGTGTTATGGAAATAATAATATATCGTTAAGAATAGGAATAGAGATTAAAAAGTTTGCCGTGTATTTTACCCACGCTGTTGAGTAATGCGATATGTTAATACTAAGCTAAAACTATCAACACAAAAGCTCCATAGGAGCGTAATATTAGTGTGACCTATTATCAGTATAACAATTATTTGAAGGGAATAATTCCGTTTTGGAGAGAGCTATACAAAAACTGATTAAATGAAACCGTAAAGCCATTCTTCGGCTATCGCTCAGGAGGACGCTTTTTACTGTAAGAATTTTATCTAAAAAGATTAGCCCATATCAGACTTACAGTTTCAAATTTCCGAAATACTTAAATTGCCAATATCGTCAATAGTTATTGTAATCAGGTCTTCATCGTCATTCAGATTAAGATGATTAAGTCTTTCTTCCTGATTGCCTACGGCTTCATAAAATATTTTTTTAACTGTTCTTGCATTGCCAAAATTTTTATCTCTCTTTTTGTAAAGATCGGTAAATATCTCATACAACATTTGCCAGGCGCCCTCGTCTAATTTGTATCCGTTTTTTGAGCTTAGCGTGTCTGTAATTGCAAGCATTTGCCGGGGAGTAAAATCTTCAAACATAAAGTAATTTGCAAAACGGGATTCAAGCCCCGGATTAGCGTCAATGAAATATTTCATTTCTGCCGGATAACCCGCTACAATAACCGCAAACTGCCCCTGATAGTCTTCCATTCTTTTTAGTAGGGTTTCTATTGCCTCTTTGCCATAATCATCTGCGCCGCGGGCTAGAGTATAGGCTTCGTCAATAAAAAGAAAACCGCCCAGAGCCTTTTGAATTACTTCGTCAGTCTTTATAGCAGTCTGCCCAGGATAACCCGCTACAAGCAAAGCTCTATCGGCTTCTACAAGATGCCCTTTTTCAAGCAGCCCCATTTCTTTATAAATTTTACTCAGCAAACGAGCTACTGTAGTTTTGCCAGCGCCTGGATTGCCCAGAAAAACTGAATGAAGGTTTTTATTAATTATTCTAAGTCCTCTTTCTTCGCGCAGCTTAGAAACTCTTAATCCGCTGATAAGTTTTTCTACCGATTTTTTTACGCTCTCAATTCCGGTAAGGCTATTTAATTCGCCTAAGAGACCTTCAAGTTTCTCTTCGTCCCCTTCAATTTTTATGGTCTTGTTTTTCCCCGGAGCGGAGACTATGTCTTTAATATCTTCATATTTAAGAGTATGCAATTCTTCCTTTGTTCTTTTATCCGGCGGAATAACGGCGGCGCGCAGCAGTTGTTTTCTTAAACCTTCGTCAATAAGGTTCCTTACAATTCTTGCATTGCCAAAGCTTTTATCGCGGCTTCTGTAAAGCTCATTAAAATATTTTTTTGCATATATCATGGCTTCCGCTTCAACTTTGTAATCTTTATTGGCTAAAGAATTAGTAAAGATTTTCATCAGGTTGTCGGGCGAATAATCTTCAAATATTAACGTTTTAGAAAAACGGGATTTAATTCCGGAGTTGCTCTCTACAAAATTTTGCATTTCATCCGTATAACCGGCGGCTATAACAATGAATCTGCCTTTATCGTCTTCCATTCTTTTAAGAAGCGTATCAACGGCTTCTTTGCCAAAATCGCCGCCTGACTCCGAGCCCTGTTTTATAAGCGCATAAGCCTCGTCTATAAACAAAACGCCGCCAATGGATTTATCAATAACCGCTTTGGTTTTTTCAGCCGTCTGGCCTACATATCCGGCTACAAGCCCCTGCCTGTCAATCTCAACCAAATGCCCTTTAGGCAATATCCCCAGAGCCGAGTAAATTTCGCTGAATATTCTTGCAACGGTAGTTTTGCCTGTGCCGGGATTGCCAAGAAAAAGTATATGCGATAAAAACTCCTCGCTTAAATTTTTATTCTGCTCTTTATAGTAACGCGCTAGTTTTACAATTTCGTTTATTTCTTTTTTAACCGAGTCCAGCCCTATCAGCTTATTTAGCTTTGTAAGAGCTTTATCAAGCTCTTCTTCGTTAATTGGAATCTGTATGTTTGCTTTATCTTCTGCGTCAAAATACTTTTCTATATCGCTAAGAGTAATTGCGCTCAAAGCTTTTTTTGTTCTTTCATCTTTTGGTAAAGCGAGATAGCGTTTGCCAAGCTGCATTTTAGAATCGTTAAAAACATTTCTTACAAGCCTTGCATTGCCAAAAGAGTTATCCCTTTCTCTATAAAGCTTTGTAAACTTTTTTTTCAAATGCTCCAAAGCTTCCGGCTCAACTTCATACTCTTCGTTAGCGGCCATCGACTGAAATATTTCTGTCAGCTCTTCAGGACTAAAATCTTCAAAATTAAAAAAATGTGTGAAGCGGGATTTCATTCCCGGATTAGAATCCAAAAAGGAATTCATTTCGTCAGGATAACCGGCGGCAATAACAGCAAATTCATTTCCCTTATCTTCCATCCGTTTAAGAATTAAATCAATAGCCTCCTGCCCAAAATCCTGCCCGGTTCCTCCTTTTTTTGAGAGCGTATAGGCTTCGTCAATAAAAAGAACGCCGCCCACAGCGTCGTTTAATATCTTGTCGGTTTTTTGAGCGGTCTCGCCAATATACTGTCCAACAAGCGCGGCTCTATCGACTTCAACAACGTGCCCTTTTTCAAGCAGTCCCATGGCTTTAAATATTTTCCCTAATAACCGCGCCACTGAAGTTTTACCTGTGCCGGGGTTCCCAAGAAAAACAGAATGCAAAGAAAAATTATCCTGCGTTTTTAAACCGGATTTTTTCCTGTCCTTAACAAAACTCAGGTAATCTACAAAATCTCTCATCCCCTGCTTAACGCTTTTCAAACCAGTAAACTTATCTAGACCAGCTATAAGCTCCTCAACTAATTCTTCGTCAAGTTCGCCATGCTGTTCATTAGCGGCGGCGGGAGCCTGCTGGTTAACCGGTCCCTTATCACTCACGGAAAATTCTTCCAAAGGGAGAACTATTTCTTCTTCATTTGGGATTTCAGTATTCCCAATTGAGAACCATCTTTCGCATATTTTCTTCCCCTGAATAAATATCTCTACTCTGCCGTTTCCTTCCTGCCATTGCCCTTTTATCTCCGAACCAAAGGTCTGCACAAATACTACGTCCTTCCAGTCCTTTTCAATTTCCAGCTCAAAGTCGCGTTTTCCAATTTCAGCTTCATTATTAAACCAGATAGCCTCGCACGGCCATTTAATATTTTCTTTCAAGTAGTATGGATTAAAAACTATTGTTTCGGCCGCAATAAGCGTTACCGCTTCTTTATTAAACTGAAGATAATAAGCGCCCGCGTTTAACGCAGGATTTCTATTTGGGTCAAAAACCCTACAGTTGATGGTAGTAATAAAATCTTCATTGAACCTTTGAACGTCGGTTCTTCTTGCTTCTATGTTCGTGTCAGATGCAATAGATTCATCTTTAGGCGAGGGAGTATAATTCTGCAATATTTTATACATAGCCGCCTGATAGCGCTCATAAGGTCCGAGACGCTCTTCTAAAAGCTTTGCTTCTTCATAAGCGGGCTTAAACTGAAACAAAGCTATTAGCGCTTCAAGGCGCAATAAATTTGCTTCGTCATACTGATTAATTTTGGAAGGATCTTCAAGAATTTTTTTTGCCGCCCAGATAGCGAACCAAAACTCCTGCTGTTTCATAGCCTCTTCGCCGTCTTCTAATAATTCCATTTCCGATTTAAAAGAATCGCCAAACAAGCCTTTTTTAATTCCAGCAGCCCTACGGTACCATTTACGCAGTTTAAGGAGTTTTTCATCTTTGTTGCCGCCAATTTCTCTGGCGCGTTCAATCTCTTCAAGAGCTTCAAAATATCTGCCGCATCCGGCCAATGCTCTTGCTTTATTAACGTATGCCCAGGCGAGCAGTTTTACTTTATGTTTTATTGCAATATTAAGATCAAGGAGAGCCCCTTCAAAAATGCCCAGCCGCATTAAAATAAAACCCCTGTATAAATGAGGTTCAACTTCATCAGCGCTTAGGTCTACGGCATAATTAGCCAGCTCAAGAGCCTGCGCAGTGTTCCCGTTTTCTAAGTAAGCCCAGGCTAAGCACACAGCCGACTGCGCGTCATCCTGCTTTTGGTCGAATACTTTTTTTGCGGAAGCCAAGGCCATTCTATAGCGTCCCTGCCACAAATGCTCAAAAGCGTCATTAAGTAATTCGTCTAATTCTTCAGAGCTCAATTGGGTCGTCCTTAGTAGAAATAATAAATATCATAAAACTTTATATTTTAATCTGGCATATTTAAAAGATAATGAATTTAATTGAAAAAAGGAAAACCGGACAATATTGCCCGCCTTCGTAAAAATAGAAAAGCCCGTCCTAATAAATCGGGACGGGCTTTTAATTTTAGAAGGACGAACTATTAATACATTCCGTCCATACCGCCCATTCCTCCCGGAGGCATAGCTGGGCCGGCTTTTTCAGCTTCTTTCTTTTCATAAATTACAGCTTCTGTCGTTATCAATAATGAAGCTACCGAAGCGGCATTTTCCAATGCTGTTCTTGTAACTTTAGTAGGATCAATAACGCCTGCTTTAATTAAGTTTTCATAAACTTCCGTAGCTGCGTTAAAGCCAAAGTCGTCTTTTCCGCTTTTAACTTTATCTAAGACTACCGAGCCTTCAAGACCAGCGTTATTTACAATTTGTCTTAATGGTTCTTCAAGAGCTTTTTCAATAATATTGATGCCTGTGGTCTGGTCGTCGTTAGCGCCTTTAAGGTCCTTAAGAACCTGAATAGCTCTAACAAAAGCGACGCCGCCGCCAGCTACAATACCTTCTTCAACTGCTGCTCTTGTAGCGTGTAAAGCGTCTTCTACGCGAGCTTTCTTTTCTTTCATTTCAACTTCTGTTGAAGCGCCAATTTTAATAACTGCAACTCCGCCAGAAAGCTTTGCAAGTCTTTCCTGAAGTTTTTCTTTATCATAATCTGAAGTAGTTTTTTCAATCTGAGCTTTAATTTCGTTAATTCTCTTCTTGATATCTTCTGATTTTCCTGCGCCTTCAATGATAGTAGTGTTATCTTTATCAAGAACAACTTTTTTAGCTGTGCCAAGATAAGAAACTGTAGCATTATCTAATTTAAAGCCTCTTTCTTCAGAGATTACCGTGCCGCCTGTTAAGATAGCAATATCTTCAAGCATAGCTTTTCTTCTATCGCCAAAGCCAGGAGCTTTAATTGCAGCAACTCTCAGGGTTCCGCGGATTTTATTAACTACTAATGTAGCTAAAGCTTCGCCTTCAAGGTCTTCAGCAATAATAAGCAACGATTTTCCCTGCTGAGCGACTTTCTCTAAAATTGGGAGAAGGTCTTTCATAGCTGAGATTTTTTTGTCGTGAATCAAAATGAAAGGATCTTCTAAAATTGCTTCCATTGTTTCAGCGTCTGTTACAAAATAAGGAGATAAATAACCGCGGTCAAACTGCATGCCTTCAACAACTTCTAAAGCCGTATCAGTGCTTTTAGCTTCTTCTACAGTAATAACGCCGTCCTTACCAACTTTTTCCATAGCGTCTGCAATAAGGCTGCCGATAGATTTATCGTTGTTTGCAGAGATAGCTCCAACCTGAGCGATTTCATTTCTGCCTTCAACTTCGCGGCTTTGAGTTTTAAGGAACTCTACAACTTTAGTAACCGCTAATTCAATGCCTCTTTTAAGATCCATTGGATTTGCGCCTGCTGTAACGTTCTTCAAACCTTCTCTGTAAATAGCCTGAGCCAAAACAGTAGCGGTAGTAGTTCCGTCGCCTGCAACGTCGCTGGTTTTAGAAGCTACTTCGCGAACCATCTGAGCGCCCATGTTTTCTACTGCGTCTTCTAATTCAATTTCTTTAGCTACAGAAACGCCGTCTTTTGTAATTGTTGACGCGCCAAATTTCTTTTCTAATATTACGTTACGTCCTTTTGGGCCTAATGTAACTTTTACAGCGTTGGCTAATTTATCAACGCCTCTTTTTAATTTAGTACGCGCTTCGCTGTCATACTCTATTAATTTTGAAGCCATATTAATATCTCCTGATTAAATTTAAAACTTTTTTTTAATTTAGAACTGCAAAAATATCGCTTTCGCGCATGATTAAGTAATCTTCGCCGTCGACGGTTACTTCAGTGCCGCTATATTTTCCGTATAAAACCTGGTCGCCTACTTTAACCGTTAATGCAATTACTTTGCCGTCTGTTTCAGAAACTTTGCCTGCGCCTACAGCTACAATAGTTCCTTTCTGTGGTTTTTCTTTTGCTGAATCCGGTATGATAATTCCGCTTGCAGTTTTTGCCTCGGCTTCAAGAGCTTTTACTACTACTCTATCTGCTAAGGGAGTTAAATTAATTTTACTCATCGTTAACCTCCTGTTAATTATTTTTGTTAGCGCTCTACGTTTGTGACTGCTAACATAATATTTAAAATTGGATTTGTCAACATCATTTATGTTATACGATTGTTATGCTTTTGCTTTGATAAAGGCAGGTATTGCAGTAAATACCCCATTTTACTGCAAAAGAAATGGAAATTCTCCTCGGCAATCTATAGCAGATTGTCTACAAAAATATGACTTTCGTCCAAATGTAACCGAGTTTGTTTGAAATAAAACAGAGCTTATTTTTCTTTATTTAGCAATTCCTTAATGCCAAATACCACCTGATTAACTACCTTCTCCGTAACTGGCGCAGAGCTCTGTTTTTTTTCATCCATAAATTTTTTGAGCATTTCAAGTTTTAAGTCGATATTTTCTTCAAGCGACAGGGGTCTTTTTGCATAAGCTCCCATTATGCCCTGATGAACAGCAGCCGGTTTTGACGCGCTTCCAGCAGCGCCGGGAAGCGGATTTTGTTTGTTATTTTGATCGGGCGTCGGTTTAATTACGGCCATAACTACTCCAAATTAAAAAATTCAATAAGTCTATTTATTATTATCGGATAAAACCCTGAATAAATAAATAGGTATATAAAACTTTTTTTTTGCGGGGAGGGGTAAAAATTCAAAATAAGTTATAATTGATTTCCTCCGATAATTGAAAGAATACTTAAAGTTGCCGGTAAAGCTTAAAAAACAGACTACTAATTTTCATTTTTAAGACAAATACCCGAATATGATTAATTTATTTAATCATATCGCAAATTATTTAATGTTTTTTTAGTCAGTATACGAATATTTATAAAATGCAACAAGATACTTGTATTTTTTTTTACTTATCTTGAATCATATATTTAAATTTTTAATAACCCTTTAGGCGCTACATGAAAGTCAATATAAAAGAAGTATTGGATTACCACAGCGAAGGAAGAAAAGGGAAAATTGAAGTAAATTCTACAAAACCCTGCGTTACTTCAAGAGACTTATCCCTTGCGTACACTCCAGGCGTTGCGGAACCTTGTAAGTTAATTGCTCAAAATGAAGACGATGTTTATAAATATACTGCAAAAGGGAACTTAGTAGCAGTTGTAACTAACGGAACTGCGGTTCTTGGTTTAGGAAACATTGGGCCATATGCCGGCAAACCCGTAATGGAAGGAAAAGCTGTTCTATTCAAAAGATTTGCCGATATCGACGTATTTGATATCGAGCTTAACACGTTGGACCCCAAAGAAGTAATCCGCGCAGTTCAGCTGCTTGAGCCAACTTTCGGCGGAATAAATCTGGAAGACATTAAAGCTCCCGAATGTTTTGAAATTGAGGAAGAGCTAAAAAAAACGATGAAGATTCCCGTGTTCCACGACGACCAGCATGGCACGGCGATAATATCTTGCGCGGCGCTTATTAATGCTGCCGAACTTGTAGGCAAAAACCTTGCCGACGTTAAGTTAGTTGTAAACGGCGCAGGCGCGGCTTCAATCTCCTGTTGTAATCTTTATATGCGCGCAGGCGTAAAAAGAGAGAACATTCTCATGCTTGATTCAAAGGGAGTTATTCATACCGGCAGAACCGACCTAAACAAATACAAAGAATTATTCGTAGCAAAAACTGACAGACGCACCCTTGCAGACGCAATGGAAGGCGCAGATGTTTTTGTCGGCGTTTCAGTCGGCGGAGTCGTTTCTAAAGATATGATTAAAAGCATGGCTCACGATCCTATTGTATTTGCAATGGCAAACCCGGATCCGGAAATTACCTATGACGACGCCGTTTCTGTTCGAAGCGACATCATCATGGCTACTGGCCGGAGCGATTATCCTAATCAGGTGAATAACGTTTTAGGATTCCCGTTTATCTTCCGCGGAGCATTAGACGTCAAAGCCTCTGCAATTAACGAAGAAATGAAAATGGCTGCGGTACGCGCTCTTGCAGAACTTACAAAAGAAAAAGTTCCTGAAATTGTGTTCAAAGCTTACGGCGGTAAAGAATTTACTTTTGGACGCCATTATATAATTCCAAAACCGTTTGACCCCAGAGTTTTGTGGAAAGTCGCCCCAGCTGTAGCTAGAGCCGCAATGGAAACAGGCGTGGCTCGAGTTCCAATTGAAGACTGGGCGGCTTACGAAAATGAACTTAAAGAGAGATTAGGTTTATCAAAAGAAATAATTCGCACCATGATTCAAAAGGCGCAAAAAGATCCTAAGCGTATTGTTTTTCCGGAAGGCGAAGAAGACAAAATCATCAGAGCGGCTCACGAAATTTTTGAAGACAAAATGGCTTATCCAATATTGCTTGGCAATAAGGATAACATTACTGCAAAAATTGAAGCTCTTGGCTTTGAACTAAACGAATTTGAAATTATCGATCCGCTAAAATCCGATTTAAGAGAAAAGTATGCAGCTGAGTATTATGACTATCGCAAACGCAAAGGAGTAATACACAGAGAAGCTCTAAAAACCATGAGGAACAATAATTACTTTGGTTCTATGATGGTAAAAATGGGAGACGCAGATTCTTTGGTAGGCGGCATCACCGCTTATTATGGCGATACTCTCAGACCCGCTCTACAATGCCTTGGCGTTAAAGAAGGGTTCAAAGTAGTTTCAGGTCTTTATATAGTTCTTACAAAACGAAATATTTACTTCTTTGCAGACGCATCTGTAAACATTAACCCGACGGAAGAAGAGCTTGCAGAAATTGCAATCTCCGCAGCCGATACAGTGAAAGGCTTTGACGTGATTCCTAAAGTTGCAATGCTTTCTTTCAGCAATTTTGGAAGCGCCGTTCATCCTGAATCTATTAAGGTTAAAAACGCTACTGCGCTTGCAAAAAAACTTCGCCCTGATTTAATTATCGACGGCGAAATTCAGGCGGATACTGCGGTTATGCCTTCAATTCTTGAAAAAGATTTTCCGTTCAGCCCGTTAAAAGGCGGCGCGAACGTGCTTATATTCCCGGATTTGGCTTCTGGAAATATTGCTTATAAATTAATGGCAAGACTTGGCGAAGCGACTGTTATTGGACCTATCCTGATGGGAATTAAAAAACCTGTTCAGGTATTACAACGCGGTTCTTCGGTTGAAGAAATTATTAATATGACTGCTATTGCGGTAGTAGACGCGCAAAAATAAATTAATAATGTTATTAAAAGCGGAGCGTTCTTAAACATTGTTTTTGAACGCCCCGTTTTTTTATTTTAAAAATAATTTATACGGAGTTTAATAAAGGTATGCGACCTAATTATTTTTACGGCAACATATTTTTTCTTCTGAAATACTGATCCACCCAATCAACATTAGGAGCAATCAGCGGAGCTGCTGTAATCCTGCCTCCAAAGCCCATATACCTGAGAGTAAAAGCGTTTACAGTAGTAGTCTCTATTGAATTAAAGATTTTTGGATCAATATCAATACCATACTTAAATGCAAGATCGGTCGTATGGGTTATAGATTTTTGCAGCGTCCTTTTTTGCGCTAATTCTTCTTTGAGTTTATCTTTAACTTTAGCAAAAGGGAGATGTTCTTCTTTAGGCTGATCTTTTTTATCAATCAGTTTGAAAACAGAATAACCTTCTTTAACTTTAAGCGGACCGTAAACTTCGCCAATTTTCATCTTTCCGGCAATCCTGCCAATTTCGCCATAAGCTGTAACCGGGAACAAACCAAACTCGCCGCTTTTCTTTTTCGTCCATTCTCTTTTGGAATACTTTGCGGCAATTGTTTTTATATCGCCTCCGTTTTTAATTTCATTCAAGGCCTGTTCTACAACTTCCAAACTGTCCGTCAATATTTCCACAATGTTTACTAACTGCGGAGGAGTAGTTTCTTTATTCTGGCTTTTGTAATAAGCCAAAGCCTCTTGGTCGGTTACTCCGGCTGAATCATATATCCGTCCCTGATTTAATTGGAACAGATAATTATCTTTCCACATAGCGACTTCATTTTTTACCTCCGGCAGATTTTGATAGCCTTTAGAATAAGCCTCCCGCGCCAAAAGCTCCTGCTCAATCATTTTACGTATGCGTTTGCCAAGCTGAAATTTAATAGAGCTGATATCAGTTTCCTTTGAGCTGAATCCGTCAAATACAAGCTGCCGTATAAACCCCTTTGTCGTAACAGGATCTTTTTCAAACTGAATAAAATTAATTTTAAGCGAGTCCTCCCCAAGTTCATTCTCTATTTTTATAACGTCGTTGGCGTCAAAATAAAAAGGCTCGTCTTTCTTTGCTTTAAACTCTGACTTTTTTTTAGCAAACAAATCTGAAATTTTTTCGCACAGGCTGCCAAACATAGCGCCGTTCATATCAACTTTTTTATCCTTAAAAAAGTCCTTATAAAACACTTTGTATATTTCGTTTTCCTTTCTGGCTTTTATTGTTTTTTCTACTGTGCGCTCGGCGTTTTCTTTATCCTGCTGAGTTTCGAACACCGACTCAATTTTATTTACTAACTTAAATATATACCAGCCGTCTGGAGTAAACATAGGCGCGGTATAACGGCCGACTTTCATGTGATAAAGCGAGTCTTCTATATCGTCCTGCATCTGGCCATATGTTACTTCAATTGGCTCTTTTTGTTCGTTTACTTCTGGTCCGGCCGCAAGGATAGTATCAAACGGGACGCCCTGTTTTAGCAGATTATATAAATCAAATATTTCTTTTTCTTCAGTGGAAAAAATAAATTTCACTTTAAGTTTTGTTTTGCTTTTTACATAACCCTGAATTAATTCTTTGTCGTCAATTACAGCTTTATCTTTAATTTCCTTTCTGTATAAAGCGTCGCGTATGAACATTTTTTCAAAAGCGGAAGAAACAAATTTCATCACTTCCGTAGTGTCTAATCCTTTTTCAACGGCTTCAAGCGCTCCTAATTTTTCGGCAAGCAGAGTATAAATAAATTCAAGTTTCGCAGCTGGGGCAATATCTTTAAGGTCTTTTCTAAACTGGGGAGTCATTTCATATCGTTCAGTAAATTCCCCCTTAGTAATAATTTTAGAACCCGCTTTAGCTACTGCCGCATCGTCGTTTTGAGAATAAACTGGAGAGCAAAAAGCGAGCGCTAACAGGAATGAAAAGAATAATAATTTTTCCATATACCATACTTACATAAGTAAAAAATGAGTGATTTTATTACGTAAGTTTAATAATTATTTACATTAGAAACGAACAAAAATAACATAAAATATGAAGAGAAATAATTTAGAATAGATTTCCGTATCTTCATAATAACCGCTACTTATTTCATTTGCGTTATCGTAAGGCTAGCTTAAATATGAAGCCGCGCAATATAGGTTACGCGCTCTTTCTAAAACTAAAGGCCAGACGAAAACGCCTGGCCTTTAAACCGGATTTAGTTAATACTAATCAGTCTTATTATAAAAAAACTATTATTTAATAAGCATCATTTTAGCAGTTTTAATAAAAGCCTGCCTTCCGCTTTCCATAGGCGAAGCGGTTATCTTATAAATATATAATCCGCTGACGTAATTGTTCATTTTGCAATCGACGTTGTACTCGCCTGCTTCCTGAACGCCATTAACCAAAGTCATTACTTCTCTGCCAAGCAGATCGTATACTTTCAAGTCTACGCTGCTTTTTTCTTTCAATGAGTATTTAATTGTAGTAGAAGGATTAAACGGATTTGGATAATTCTGTAATAACGAAAATGTAACAGGAGTAGAATAATCGTTATTAATTTGTTTTATATTGCTCTTTGAAAAAGTAATATAGTCTGACGATTTAACCCATATCTTATAGCCTCTTGCAGGCGCAGATACATATACCCTACCATCAGCCTGCACAGTTGTAGTTTCGTTATAATCAAAAGCGTTTCTTAATACAAGTCCCGCCCAGCTTGTAAAGCCGGAAGGAGAACTATCAACCCACAAACCTTTAGTAGAAGAGTCGTTATTATTAATTACTATAATAGCTCCGTCTTTTGTTCCGTTTCCCTGCCTTCTGGCTACATATACATTATAAGTATCGCCTGAAGGATAAGGATTGCCAGTCTCGCTTAAGACTGAAATAACGCCGCCTAAATAATTTTTTCTAACAAATATTAATTTCTTAATATCGGTTTTTAAATCTGAAGGAGCTTTAACAGAATCAGGCAATGAAGAATCCGAAGGTTTTTGAGTAACTCCAAAGAAATGAGGATAAAATACGCAAGGCCTTCCTTCATGCGTTAATATGTAAGCATAAGCCAATTTAAAATCTTTTGAGACCCATTTATCAGGCTCTTTACCTGTATCGTGGTTATCTACAAATGTAACTACAGAAACGCCGGAAAGACCATTGCCAGAGTTGTTCCTAACCATTCCCGCATGGTTTAACCAAGCCATGTTAAAACTACTTTGATTGCCATTGCACATATCTTTAAGCGTGCTTTTTAACGGAAAATCAAAACCGTTTACAGTTGCGCCATAACCTGCAACCGTATTAACCCAATTTTTAATTCTGTAATCAGAGCCCCAGTATTCGCCTACAATAAACCTTTGCGCGCTGTTTAGTAACGGCAAATTGTTTACCCACGAAGCTACAAAAGCCTCCTGAAATCCTCTTACAAAATCAAGCCTGAATCCGTCGAACCCAATCTGATTAGCCAGCCAGTATCCCCAGTCTTTTAAACGCGTTTGAACAGTAGTATTATAAGTATTTAAATCGTTTCCAAACATCCTGCAGTTTGGAATTACTTCGTCGCTTCCCGGCCATTGTAAATAATCATTAGCGTCAACCGGATGGAAATTGGAATAATTCCATGTATAGTTAGGTTCGCCTGTCCCGGTATGAGTAACATAAGTAATGTTAGTCTGGGTTTGCGCCTGAAGAGTAGTAGCGGCCAGATCAGTTCCGTTATACCATACGGAAGCAGGATAATAACCTTTCATCTGATCGGCATACTGCCATTCCCAATTACCGTTTGAATCAGTTCCTTCCTGCCTTGCAGTAAGTCTGATAACAATATCATGAGCGGAAGTAAGCGTAATTTTATATTCATCTGCGTCAGTAGCAGAATCAATGTGAGCGCGCATAGTTCTGCCTGAAGCAGGAAAAACATTGTAACTGCCGTTTCCATTGTTCGGTTCAGACTCCCAGGTTGGACTGCCGTTATAACCAGCGCCAGTCCAGTCGATATAAACATCGTAACCTCTCAAAGCATTGTTTGTCCAGTCAAGGCAGTAGCCTTTTATTTGGATATAATAATCGCCTGCGGCGGCGTTTGGGATTACCCATTTAATATCGCTTACCTGATAAGGAGCCCATTGCGTGCTATTTCTATAGGCTTTATCAAACGCATATTGTTTTACAGCGGGATTACTCTCAAGATTAACATCGTCGCTCCCGTAGATATGGTTTAGCAAAACGTCTGCATACACGTTAATTTTTGGCGATTGGTGCATAGCGGTAATCATGGAAGTAAGTTCGCTTCTGCTTCCAAAACGGGTTTCAGTAGTTCCCTTCTGGTAATAATTCCCTAAATCGTAGTGGTCATAAATTCCGTAGCCCATATCGGAAATACCCCAGTTTCCTTTGCTTGGAGGAGGAACCCACAGCCCGGTAAATCCAGCGTTTTTTAATTCTGTCGCTTTACCTGTAAGAGTATCCCACCAGCCTCCATTGTGAGTGGTTTCGTTAACAGGCACATTCCAGTAGAATGCCTGCATCATAGCGTCGTTTTGAGCCTGCGCTTTAAACGATGGAATTAAAAACGTAATGGTCAGCAGACCCAATACCAATCTGGTTGAAAGATGTTTCATACTATCGCCTTTTTTTGTTTTTAGTAAGTTGTTAATTTGGCCGCACAACAAACCGAGGAGAACAAAAGTTTAATGAAATTGCAATCCTGTAAACCTTAATTAGTTTTATTTTATTATTTTTTCTGGAGAATTTGATTTGGCAAAAGAGGAAAAGGTAAGAATTAATTTAAGCCGGCTTTTTCAAACCGGCTTAAATTGTTCTAAAAAGCGAACTTATTTTATAAGCATCATTTTCTTTGTTGAAGTAAAAGAACCAGCCTTAAGAGTATAGAAATAAACGCCCGAAGATAATCTTGAAGCGTCAAATGTGGCTGTATATGTGCCTGCTGTCTGGTTCATATCTACTAAGTCGCCTACCAACTGGCCTACTACGTTGTAAATTTTAAGAGAAACCATACCCGCAACTGGAACTGAATATTTTATAACCGTAGAAGGGTTAAATGGATTTGGATAGTTCTGGTTAAGAGTATATTTCTTAGGCATAGCCGCGCCTTCGACTTGTTTAACTTCTGTTACAAAGTTGCCAAAGCCCATTCTCATCCAAATAGGAGCTGAAGCGTCCTGAAGCAAAAACATATGATTTTCTCCAAATCCGCCTTCATTATCTAACGGAGATCCGCCGCCAGTAGCGAATGCAGTATCTGCGCCTGGATAATGAGCTGCAAATTTAAATTCGATAGCTCCGCCAGTCGTTCCAGCCGGAAAGACTACCTTAGTCGTCCATTTATTATCTTTAGCTACAAGATCGCCGCCGCGTACGCCATCGTCATACATAACTCTCATATATGCTGTAGTATCGCTGCCAGTGTTGCCGGTAGTATCAGTAACAGCCCAGCTTCCGCTTGACCAGCTGCCTACATACTTATTGCCGCCGCGCAAACCGACAAAATCAATCTTTGAGATATCAATAGGCTGACCGTTATGCTTGTTAACAGCGCCAACAACGTCGCACTGGAAATAATATGTGACGTTTTTAGTCAATACTGCGCCTGCAGGATAAATGTTAGGGAAAATTGTACTAAGCGTGGTAGTAGTTCCATCAGCCTGATATTTTAACCATCTGTCATTACCGGTTTCATAACCGCTGTTAGAAAAATTAGCTTCAGGGTAAGCGTGGAACTTCCATTTTGTAGAATCGCCAAGAGCTCCTTTAAACGTCAACGTTGCAGCAAATACTTTAGGAGTAAGCGGGCTTACCTGTTTCAAAGTTCTTTCTGCCGAAGTACTAATAAGCGTTCCCAGACCATCCCAGTTTAGACCGTCAACAATAAGCGAATCAGATGCTACGTCAAAAGAACCAAGCCCTGTTCCCCAGATTTTTGATAGATCTGCGACAAATTTAACAGTATTGGTTACTGTTGTTTTATAAGTGCTATCGTTATTAAACCAAACCGGAGCTAAAATAGTAGAAGGCGAAGTCACTGTAAATTTCCTATTATCAACCCCTTCCCAACCGTCGCTGCCAGTACAGGATACGAACTTATATTCATAAGTAACGTCTTTGGAAGTATTTGGAAAATTAATTGTGATTGAATAAACAGAATCTTTTTCAGGATCTGTTAGTTTATAGAAATAACCTGACCAGTTTCCGGTAGTGTCGCCGGCGTCCGTCTGAAAAGCTCCGCGCATAACCAAAGAGTCTTTTCCGGGCGTAAACAGTTTTCTGTATATCTGGGCGTTCATTTTAACCTGAAAAGTAACAGGAATTTGAGCGAACATAGAGACGCTGATAAAAGCAAGCATAATTGTAAGCATTACTTTTTTCATTTTTTACCTCGTGTTTATTTGAATAAATAAGTTATTTATTTTATTTAATGTTCGTAAAATTTATTACAGCCCTATTGAGACTGAGATTTTAGACAAATTGTCAAATCTACCAAAATCAGTATAACTGTAATCAATTTTGCCAAAAAAGCTTCCGAAATCATATTGCAGACCAAAACCGGCCGTTAAGCCGCCTTCCCGCGCGTCTTTGAATAAAGAATTTAAACCAACCCGCGCAGAGACTAATTTGTTATAAGTAATTTCCGTTCCAACATTCACGTAAGTCGCCTGGTTATTAGGATATACTGCGTCTGTTGCAACAGTCCAAAGCCATTCGTTATTAGCAAGAAAATCCATAGCAAGACCTACCGTATACATCAACGGAAGCGGCCAGGAATCAGTGCCTAAAGTAGACGTTATTTTATCGTTATTGCCTGTATGCGCCTGGTCGATATCGACAGGTTGAAGCAGATCCTTTCCGTCCATTTTCATTTCTGAACCGAAATTAGAAATATTCATACCAATCCGTAGGCCTTCAATCTGAGTGTAAAAAAGAAGACCGATATCAAGAGCAAAAGCGCTGGCAGATTCGTTCCAAATTTTTTGGCTTATGTACTTTACGTTTGCGCCGACAGAAAATCTGTCTGTAAGGCTTCTTGAATACGAAAGAGTAATAGCAAGATCCTGCGCATCCCACTTTTGCCCTGTTCCATCAGGGTTGTCAGGCGTAGTAATATCTTCCTGCCCATAATCAAGTTGGTTTACGCTTGCAGCAATAGCGTTATAATCGTCAAGTTTAATTGCAACGCCCACCCAGTTAATCTTGGTGTTTACAAGCCAATCCGAATATGAAGCTATAAATTCGCTTTTTTGAATTCTAGCCAAACCGCCTGGATTCCAATAAGCGGCAGTAGCGTCGTTAGCTACGGCTACAAAAGCCGAACCCATTCCCGAAGCCCGCGGTCCGACGGGAATCGATAAGAAATTAGCGGCGGTAGTTCCTACCTTGCTTTGCGCAAACAAAGACCCCGCTATAAGGATAAAGATAATTATTAATTTATGTCTATTCATTGTTAAACTCCGGTAGTAAATACTAAAAATCATTTACTTAATTAATGCTATTTTACCAAATTTCTTATCGCTAAAACCAGGGGCTTCAACTATATAGAAATATACGCCGTAAGCCACGTCTAAGCCTTCTTTGGTCCTTAAGTCCCAGCTTACGGTACCGTTATTCAAATCGCCTGCATGTTCCAAATCCCTTACATGATCTCCGCTTGAAGAGAATATATGGATTTTCGCTTTGACCGGAAGATTAGTAAAGTATACGACTCGTTCGCCTCTTCCTCTTATAGTAGAAGGAAGAGCCTGTTCAAAAACGTTTGTGGAAACATATGGGTTTGGCACAACTTTTATTCTATCCATTCTCCCCTTAGCCAGGTTAGCGTCATAAGCGGCTGCATTTGTAGTTAATACAAATCTATCGGTAGAGTTGAATGGTTTAATAAATGATATTAATAAAGTATCTCCCGCTTTGGGCACATAAGAGCTTTCATTAGAAAATACAAGCTCCCACGAAACAGCCGTACCCGTAGGATCGGAACATACTATAATATCGTCGTTAGAAAGCGTGTCTTTTTTAGCGTCGCTTAATTCAAAGAACATAAACTTAATTTGTTTGATTTCATTAACGTTCGAAACGTCATAAATCTTAAAGTTGATATTCTTTACTGCCGGCGCGTCAAATTTGAATAATGGGCTTAGATTATTTGAAGAATCTTTGTAATCGTTGTTAAATACTATTGCATAATCGCGCGGGAACTTTGATCCATATACTTTATTAGTATTATCAATATACTGAATTACAGAATAGCCTAAAGTTTTCAAAGTATCGTCTTTAGGATTATGAACCTTCCAGCCGGAAACATTCTGATTTATTTTTATACTGTCTGGCTTTTGATAGCTTGTATTAAAAGAAAGCCTTAATCCGTCAAACACGTCTCCGTTAGAAGCCAATAAATTTACGTCGTTTTGAAGAAGATATTTATTTTGAATTGTATCCCTTACCGAAAATGCATATCCTATGCTTATTCCGCTTACAAGAGAATCTTTAAATGTAACTTCATAAGTTGTTGATTTAACTTTAGTTGGGTTTACAACTTCAAAATAAGGAACAGCCGTAGAGTAACCCGCAGCACGATCAAGAAGTTTCCCTGAAGCCGGAGCGACATACCCGGCAACAGGCGCATTAGGAGTTACTACGGCAGTATTTATATCGGTAGATATAAGCCCAGTAGCGTCTTTTGAAATAAACTTAGTATTTTCTGAAGGGAAAATATCCGATTCAGTTTTGCCCCTGTCATAAGCTACTACTGCATAATAGTAAACTCTTCCGTTAATAACATCGTTATCTACATATGAGTTTTTTACACCATTATCGCTGCCTAAATAATAAGGAGCTCCGCTTGTTAAATCATAAAGGTTAGAAGAAGATACAAAGTAACCTGTGATTCCGTCCGCCAAATCAAATTGTTCAAGAGGTTTATAAAATACAGCCGATCCGGAACCGTCTGTAATTACATGCGCGTCGGTAAAATCGGGGTCCGTGCCTTTATAAATTTTATATCCTTCAAAATCTTTTTCTTTTGTAGTCGGGTCAATTGAGTTTTCTGCAATTTTATCCCAAATCAAAGTGACTTTTTTATCGCCTGGAACTACAGTCAATGTAGGTTTATCAGGCGGTTTAGGGAAGTTATAATTTGCATTATAAATCATCTGAGCTACGCGCTTGGTTTTAATAACGCCTTTGTAATCGTCGCCAAAACCAAATTCAAGAGAAAAGTTTTCAACCTTTCCAGGAAGCAACGGGAAGTAACCGGAGCCATAAATAAAATCGCCGTCTTCTCCTTTAGTCGCAACGTTGTTAACAACCGAAGTAGGCACGTCAAAATACCCGGGTTTTAATCTACGCCACATAGCGTTTTCGTCAGACATTTTAATATCGCTCGCAGGCGTAAAATACTGAAAACTTGTTAAGCCTAACTGATCGGATTCATGCACGTCAGTAGCGTCAAAATCCGGTTCGCCAGCCGTAGGAATTCCGTCTCCTTCGCCAAAGTCATGAGTCCCGGCTTTTCCGTCGGCTCCAACATCGTCAGTCTTAGCGGTCCAGTCTTTATCGTTATCAATGCCGTCGTCTCTCTTTTCGTCAATCATAGGGTCTGTAAGGCCAATGCCGTTTACATAATCAAAATGCTGAACAGGAGAAAGCGTATCAATAAGCACTACGCCGGCTGGAGACTTTTTGTACTGTCGGTAATGGACAATATAGCTTTCGTCAATAAGACCGTTAAGATTATTGTCTATTCCGTCATAAGCGTTTGGATTAACCGTGCCTGCATTATCAATATTTCCTTCCTGCAAAACCGTCACGTCAGGTTTTAAGAAGAAATTTACGCCCATAGACTGAACTGTTACAGTATCGTTAGGCATAGTAAATGCAGTTCGCTTAAAAGTTTTTTTATCAATAAGAATTAATTTATCGCCGGCTTTAACCGTATGTGGGTTGAAATCGTCCGCAGTAAAATATTTAGCGCTCCCGTTAAACTTGCTGTTATCGCCGTCATTATCTATTCCGTCAACGCCGTTGCCAGGAGATTCCAAAAAGCCATAAGAAATATATCCTACAGCGCTTGCGTTAGGAAGCCATTTAGGGTTAGCCGTAGGTCGAACATAGTGATCGAAATCCCATGTATAAGTAATCGCTTCGCGTATATCAAAAAAGGAAGCGTCGTCGTTATACTCATCGCCGGCTCCGCCAACGTAAGTTCCAACAAGCGTTCCAAATACCGTTTGATCATAAGTGGTAGTTCCGTCGTTCTTTATTTTATATACCCAGAAAATTACATCCTGTGCAAGAAAGTTTGCCCATTGCAAACCGCGCACGCTTACCTGTATTCCCTGTCCCCTTCTTGAAGGATCAGTAGAATCAGGAGTAAATCCGTATAACGAAAACATTTTTTCGTCAGGGTTATCGTCCATCCAGAAATAACTTTCCTGATCGGCATTCATTTGTCCCCTGCCAAAATAACCATTCCAGTCAACTTTAGGAGTAACGTCTACGCCGTTTTCTTTTATTGCGGAACCGCTGTAAGTCCAATCAGGATAATCAGGCCATTGAGAAGGCCAGGTGTCTGGCTGGTGACTCATTGCGACGCCTTTCCCGACTTCGCCTGTAGTCGGATGATCCGGATTAAAAAAACCGGGAATCGGTTCAAAGCCCCAAAACTGACCGCTTGGCGAAAGGTCGTCTTTACCAGGTCTGTCGACAGGAGTAGTAATCACTGAAACAATAGTGTCTGGCGCTCCGTCGCCAGTGTAATCCTTTACAGGCAGCTTAACTCCAACTAATGGAGAAACGTCGCCGACATATCCGTTATTATCATACTTCCAGGCTCCATTTGGCCCCTGCGAAGAAGGCTGAGCAATAACGCCCCAGTTAGAGAAAACCGTTCTGACCTGATTGCCTCTATGAACGCCAACTCTTCTGGCAACGCTTGTCCCGCGCGTCGTCACTCTTTTCTGCGCGTCAGCTTCAGAAAGAAAACCGAACGTTATCGTTAAAAAAATCAACAAGAAATATTTAAATATTTTCATATTGCTATATCCGTTATTTTACATTCAAATTTTATAATTAAAAGAAAATAGAAGCTCCAAACTCTACTCTTCTCGGTTCAGAATAATTTGTAGGAACTCTATAATACTCGCTTAACGTGTTTACAAGCGCCGGTAGATTTTTCTGCTTTTGCAAATACTCAGTTTCCGTAAAATCAGCCGTTCCGCTATCGCTGTAAACGCCATTCATATTCTCGGTATCAAACAGGTTATATACCCTTAAGAAAACGCTCAGCTTAAATTGTTTAAACATAAAATCTTTATATGCTCTTAAATCTACATTAAAAGTAGTCGGTTTAAGTTCGCTGTTTGTTAAAAGCGAAGAAATATTAAGCGACTGACTTGGAGTATAAGGGAAACCGCTGCCATAGCTGCCAATAATGCTTGCGCCCCAGTTGTCGTCTGAAACAAAGCTAAATGTAACGTTTACCGTATGAGTCTGATCCCAGTCCAACCGTACAAGTTGAATTTCGGGCTGCTGATTATTTACTTTTTCATTTCTTGTAGCGGCAGGATCGGACGCGTTTCCTTTTGCGGTCTGGTATGTATAATCAATAGTAGCAGACCAGTTATTACTTAGCCTTTTATTAACTGTAAGAATAACTCCTTTTACAAATCCAAAATCGCTATTGACATACTGGCTGTATGTTCCGGCTCCTCCAGCCATAGTAATTTCATCTGCTCTTGTGCCGGCAAGATTTCTTATATCTCTAAAATACCCGGTTAAATCAACCGAAATATCGTCGCTAAGCGCCTGCTGCAAACCAATTTCTCCGCTTATCGTCTGTTGAGGATTTAGGTCAGAGTTGCCTGCAATTCCAACGTTTCCAGTTCCCTGACTAAATTTGAATTCAGGATTCTGATACAATAAATCAAAGTTTGGTATCTGGAAAAAATGTCCGTAAGAAAAATGAACTACGCCTCGCTCTGTTATAGGGAAAGCGACGCCAAGCCTTGGGCTGAATTTCTTTTTATCTGTTGGATCTTTATACCAGTGAGTTCTTCTTTGCTCAATAGTTTCAGCAATATTCGAAGCTTTGCGAGGGCGGTATATATCCGGATCAGTAGGATCGACTAATAGTTTACCGTCAGGATGGAAATAATCGAATCTTACGCCAAGATTTATTATCAGTTCGTTCAGCTCTATTTTATCCTGCAAATAAGTAGAAAACTCAATAGGGTTTCGTTTATAAATATCGATGTTTAGATTAGTGCTGGGGTCATTTACGTCAGGAAGGCGCATTTGCGCATATGGATTCCTGGTAGTCTGCGGATCGCCTAACGAAGCGTCCTGATATAATGTGATATTATCAAAAGACAAATTATGTCTGTTAAACTCGACGCCGGCTTTTAACTGATGAGCCTGAGTTACCTGCGAAGTAATATCGTATTTAACCCCAATTGTACTGGTAGATCTTTTGAAATGACCGTTTTGAGTTCCGCCTGTATTAAAGCTTGGCACATCGGCCGGAGCCTCGCCTAATAAAGCAGTATTCGTATACCGGGAATCGTTATAATCTTCATAAACATACTGCCTGTACATCTTATAAAAATAAGACAGGTTCAACTGATAAAATGTAGAAGAACCTAGAGTATGAGTAATGCCTAAAATATTAGTATTCCCTTTCCTGAATTTTCTATAGTTGCCTTCAGGATCGTAGCTGAAAGACTGGTCATAATCCTGATACTTTACATTATCAAGAATGTAATTATATGTAACCTTTACGTCCTTGAATGGACGGTAGCTTAATTTACCCTGTCCATAAATTTTCTCGTTCCAGTTCATAGAAACAAGATCGCCATTCCCGGTTTTTTGAATATTATATCTCTGTTCTATTGGATAACTTGAGCCTAGGTTAGTAGTAATGTCCCATGGATTAAAGACTTTCTTGCCATACAGCCAGCCGCCGAAATAAATATACCTGACGTTGCCATAAAAATATAATTTATTGGGAACAATAGGACCGCTAACAGAGCCTTCAAAATCTCTGATGGAGGTCGGATTAAATTTGTTTATTCCCCTGAAGATTCCAGTATGATTGCTTAGATAATCGCCCAAATAGGAAGAGACCGAACCTTCAAATTTATTATTTCCGTCTTTTGTTGCAATATTAACATATCCGGATAACGCTCTTCCGTACTCGGCGTTAAAAGCTCCGCTGATAAATTGTAATTCCTGAATAGAACCCGTGCTGACGTCAACCACAGTCCCGCCGTCATAAACGTCGGTCATAGGAACTCCGTCAATAGCATAAACAACTTCGCCCTTTCGGCCGCCGCGAACGC
>WSSedL1CaDRAFT_10000023_pt1 | contig 92812 bp, 85 predicted proteins | sample WetSurSL1Cattail_FD_9464 | JGI IMG/M metagenome (IMG submission 9464)
CGGCTCCGGCTCGTGCCCGCCACAAGCGAACGGTGCCGGGAACTCTGGGTCTGCGGGCAGTACGGGACCATGCGGTTCTTCCGCGTAAATGATAACGGTCTTTGCGAGATCAACCGGGACGGCAGACCCCTGGCGGGTACCTGACAGGTGATGACCGGCGGGAGGAAGATTCGCTGCCCCCGAAGACCTCAGTATGACGGATCCTGTGGGAGTACCTCCCGGATCTCTTCATTTCAGGCCCCATTTACCTCTTTTTGGAACAAAAACAAGTCATTTTTTCAAAAAACCAAGTCTGTTTCCCGGGTTTTTCATCATTTTTCCCAGAATTTATACCGAAAAATTCCGAACGGACACCAAGCGTATTCAGGCTTGTTTGGAGGGAGGATCGAAGAGGGAGATGAAGGGCAGCACAGAGGAAAAACAGAGGGCATAAAACGGGCGCTATACTCCGACAAAAGGGAGTCGGGAACAAAAAAAGATCAATCCTGACAAGGGGTACTGCAGTACCCCGACCCACACCCTCATCCCGGATACATAGGTGTGTCGGGCCCTGAAGGGAGATACTATCAGATCTCATCATTTCAGGCCCCGTTTACCTCTTTTGGGGACAAAAACAAGTCAGTTTCTTTAAAAACCAAGTCAGTTTCCCGGATTTTTTACCATTTTTCCCGGAATTAACGCCGGAAGATCCTGAACCGGCACCAAGCGTATTTAGGCTCGTTTGGAGGGAGTGGCAAAGAGGGAGATGAAGGGCAGCACAGAGGAAAAACAGGGGGCATTTAACGGGCACTATGCCTCATGCAAGGGGCGTCATGGAAAAGTGCCCATTTTCAAATCGGGGCATCTCAAATAAAAATTGATCACAGGATCGGTACTGAATTATACAACACCGGGCCCGTGCATATGATCGTGTTCCTTTGAATGGGCATGCAGGTGCTCATGAAGAAGTTTTCCGTGACGGTGCATGTGCCGGTGGATGAGGTTTGCCTCCATCAGTAAATCCAGGTTGCCCATAACGCTGGCACAGTCCGAATCAACATGTATCGTATGATCTTCCCCGACAACAATTGCCCGGGTGCTGATCTGTTCGACAATATCGAGGTCATGGGTGGCAGTGATAATGGTTTTTCCGCACTTCGCGAGTTCCTGGATGAGCTCGATCAGCCAGATCTGGCTGCGCGGGTCAAGGCCCCCGGTAGGTTCGTCAAGGAGCAGGACATCGGGATTTGTCGACAGGATCGCGGCAATGCAGACCTTCTTTTTCTCGCCACCGCTCAACATGTGAGGCGCCCGGTCGCGGAGGTTCTCGATACCGAGCATGGCGATAACCTCTTCGGTGCGCTTCTGCACTTCCTCGGGGGGCAGGTCCAGCTGGAGCGGACCAAAGGCAATCTCGTCAAAGACCGTTGACGAGAAGAGCTGGATATCCGGGTTCTGGAACAAAAATCCTACTTTTTTCCGGAACGACCGGTTGAATTCATTGTCCTCAAGGGTGTCGAACATCTCTTCCTTTACCAGGTTCCCGAATGCGTAAAATTCTCCCGAGGTGGGGTACGTCAGTGCATTCAGGATCGAAAGAAGCGTAGATTTCCCGCTCCCGTTCGCCCCGAGGATAGCGACCTGCTCACCGGCTCGGACTGAAAGGGTCACTCCCTTCAGTGCTTTAAACCGTCTCAGGTACGTATAGGAAACGTCACGCAGATCGAAGATGGGTTCCATGAGAAGCCTCGTATTTTTTTTTTAGTTAAATCCGTATCAGGTTCTGGGACGCAAGCATCAGGAATATACTGAGCGCCACCACACTCACGCACGCCACATAGTCCCTTCGGTGTATCGAGTACCGGTGCATAATTTTGATGTCGCCGTTAAATCCCCGTGACATCATAGCCCCGTGTACCTTCTCGCTCATATTAAGTGATTTTATCAGCGTATAGCCGACACGGCCCCCCACCCATTTCTGTTCTTCTATCAGCGGCAGGGTCTTGATCGACCGGCTTTTTTTTGCCGTATAAAAGCCCCGGACCATATCGGTGAAGAGGAAGATGTACCGGTAGCACATGTCCAGCGTAAGGACATAGACCTTGGGGACTTTGAGCGAGCGGAGGGATTTGAAGAGAAGATCCCGGGGTGTGGTGAGGAACAGGAGGACGGCTGCCGATACGCAGGTTGCAACCCGCAGGACAAAAAGGATGGCGAGCATCACACCCTGGTACGTGATGGTGATGACCGGCGGCAGCGCAAACGGCCCGAAATGTGCATCCGGGCCTAACGTTGCAACCGTGATCAGCGTATCGCCGGGCATAAAGACGTTGAACATGATCGGGATCATGATGATTCCGGCAAAGATCGGGATGAAGACCCAGACCCGTTTCAGGAAAAAACCCAGTTCTATCCTGCTTGCCCAGGCAAAGAAGAGTGTCAGCACGTACACGATGGCAAGGAGCCGGATATCGCGCGTCATTGCGATGGCAAAAATGAGGACAACCATCGAGACCAGTTTTACCCGGGGGTCCAGGCTTTGCAGCAGGCCTTTGCGTTTGGCAATGCTGTCGTTAACCAGGCATTCCTCAAAGAAGGTGAAGATGTCAGAGATCGCCTTCTGGACAAAACTTTTCTTTTTGCCAAAACTTGCCGTGCAGCAGGGACAGGGGCCGGCTTCGATCTTCTGCATCCATTCCGGTATCATGGGATCTCTCATCCTGGAGCGCCCGGTGGTTTAAAAAAAGCAGGAACGGATTGCTTCCTGAGCGCCGGGCATTATTACGGTTACGATATATTGTGATATCCAGTAGTTAAAAAGTATTGGTATTTGCGATTCTGTCTGATCTGTTCAGCGGATTGCGATACAAGATATTCCGGAAACGAGCGGGAACGAATAATTACGGATATATTATTTATTGAATTTACTATCCCTGCCAGAAGAACGGCTGATTGTCCCGATTCAGTAAAAAATCACTCAAATGCAGAATCCCTGCACGTATTCAGGCCGCTCACGTAATAAAAAAGACAAACATAACCACGGTAGCAATCAGGAGAATGATACTGTGCTTGAAGCCGGAAAGGATACTGTTAGATGAGAACTGGCCGGCCATGACCCCGGAGAATGCCCCGAGGATGATCCCGATCCGGAACATCTCCGTGGTGTTGCCGGCAATATCCATGGTCACGTTCTGGCCCTTGAAACTGGCAAGGAACGGGACATTGAGCTGGTATGCAGTATAAAGGTAGATCCCGAACGAAAGGTAGATGATCATCACGTACACGATGGTGGTGTTCTCCCGTTCGCTCTTGAGCTTGAGATAATGCTCGAAATCGGTGATGGCTATCATGAATATCTGGCGCAGGTTCGTGGTGATCTCGCTGGCCCGGACCAAGAGGGAGATCGCACGTTTGACCGAGACCAGGCCGATACGCTCTTCCATGCGCACCAGTGCCGAGTTCACGTTGGTCCCGGCCCGGATATCCCGGGACGCGCTGGACAGTTCGGAACTGAGCAGCCCCAGTTTTGCTCCTGAGATCCGGTGAATGGCGTCCTGGATGGTAAGACCGATATCCTTCATATCCGAAAGTTCGCGCAGGAATTCCGGCAGGTGGGCTTCAACGTTTCGTACATACCAGCGCCGGCCTTCGTAGGCAACGGCCACGGGCGCCATGAAACCGATGATGAGCAGGCAGATCACCGATTCAAAGACATTATGCGGGAAGATACCGTCAAATATTCCCATTATCCAGAAAAGGACAAGGATGCAGTCGATAATCCCCCCCGCAATGATACTGTAATCATAGGTTTTAATGTAGGCCTGCAGAGGATGGCGGATAATATTGTAAATGCGGTTCCGTTCCTTCTGTGCCTTGATCCGTTTAAAAAAGGTCTCATCGTCACGAGTTTTTTCCGGGGAATCTGCAACAGATTTTTCAGGAATGGAAGAGCCGAAATCGTATTCGGCGATCTCCTTGTGGCTGACTTCCAGGTTCTCCGGGGGGAGCATGATGGAAAGAAGCCAGATCATCACGATTGCACCGGCCGGGATCATGATATACATCAGGGGAAGGATCCAGTCCATGCCGCTCTGGTTGGTCATGCCCTGCGCAACGATCATGATGATGAGCGCTATGGGCCCGGCCACGAAGGCAGAGACATAGACCTCCGCCATGATCTCGATGGTCTTTAACACAAGCTCCAGTTCCCGTTTTGCCTGCTCCCGGTAAAACTCGGTCTTTGCCGCAAGATAGGATGATACATCGCCCCCGCTGTCAAAGACAATCCCCAGATCGTTTAAGAAATCCCGGAGATTATTCGAAGGCGTGACATGCTGGAGATCCCGCATGGCCGAGATCAGGTCGTCGCCAAATACCTCGACATTTCGGACAATCACCCCGAACTCCTTGGATACTTCCCCGAACATGTCCTGTTCCTCGTACACCTTGCGGATCATCTCGAACGGGGGCATGGTCGTGGAGAGGGCCTGCATAAACGAGATCGCGTACGGCAGATCCAGTTCGATCTTGCTCTTGCGTCCCTGGGCAACAATTGCCGGGTGATAGATCTGGATCACGTAGATTCCCGGGACCAGTATGCAGAAGAGCAGCAGCCAGAAGATGAGGTCGCTGGTAGTAAACGGCCCGAGATTGAGAGTAAATCCCGAGACCGAGAAAAATACCAGAAGTACCCCGTAGACTGCAAGCGATGCAACAAGATTGATATGAATGGAATGAAGGTAGGTTTCCAGGGTTACCGGCATATGGGCGGCACGCAGGGACTTTCGCAGGTCCGCGCCAAACGAGATCGTTTCGTACGAGGAGATCCGCTCTTCGAGCCGGGCGAGCGGGGGAAAAGAGAGACCCCTCATGGTCAGTCACTCATGTTGTGAATCGCGTTTGCAAGATCCTGGATATCCGGCGGCCGGACTTCGATGGCCCAGGTAAAGAACTCCTGACGTTTCTGGAGCTGCCGGGATACTTCCTCGTCAGACCATCCGCGATGGGCTGCGATATCGGCAAGCACCCGGGATTTTTCGGTTTTCTTAAGGAAGGTATCGCTCTCCATATCCCATTCATAGAGAGGATACGACTGGATCTCCCCGTTTTTGTCCACTTCGATCTCGTTAATAGAAACACAGCGCCGTATACGTGTGTTCCCGAACGAGTAGAGCGACTGGATGACAATCAGGTTGAGCGCCGTAAACATGACCGGCGATACGTTGATCGGATCGTGGGTAAGCCGGTTGACCGCTTCCTGGACACTGCCGGCATGGATGGTCGAGAGCGTGGCATGGCCGGTATTCATGGCCTGGAAGAGTGTCTGGGCTTCGCGCCCCCGCACTTCTCCCACTATGATGTACTCCGGCCGCTGCCGCATGCAGGCTTTCAGTAATGAGAAAAGGTCGATATCGTCCCCTTTGACTCCGCTTGAAGTGAGTTCGCGGGTCTGGGTAGGCAGCCAGTTCTTGTGAGGAAGCTGGATCTCACGGGTATCTTCCAGCGACACAATCTTTGCATTCTGCGGGATGAAGATCGAGACCGCGTTCATGGTCGAGGTCTTGCCGCTCGCAGTGCCTCCTGCAATGATCATGCTCTTGTGATGCTCGATCGCAAGCCAGAGGAAAGCAAGGATCTCGGAGTTATATGTTTTGAGACTGAGCAGATCGAGCGGGGTCATGGGCTCTTCGCGGAACTTGCGGATGGTAAACGAGCTCCCCTTGGTGGAGACTACCTCGCTGTAGGTGAGCTGGATACGTGCCCCATCGGGAAGCGTGGCATCGACCATCGGGTTCGAGAGAGAGACCTGCTTGTTTGCTTTCTGTGCAAGTTTTAACACGAACTGGTTGAGTTCCCCTTCAGAGAATACCACGCTTGTCGGGAGGCTGCCGTAAACCCGATGGAAGATAAAGACCGGAAGCTCCTGGCCGTTGCAGCTCATATCTTCAATCGCAGAATCGTGCATCAGGACATCGAGCGGGCCATACCCGGAAAGATCGCGCCTGAGGTAATAGTAAAGGATGCCCAGCCGCTCGTCAGTCAGTGCCGGGTCGAACTGGCGAAAGATGGGATAGATGGTATCGGGATTGATGTGCTTGTCCACCGTATTTTCCGGATCGTCATAGATGATCACGTCACGGAGCCTGCCATAGGTCTCCTGGAGGATGATCTTTTCCCGGGCGGTGATGGCAGGTTCGATGATCACATACGTGAATCCGGCATTCCCCTGCCGTACGATCTTAACCGATGAAAAGGGGGGCGTCACCGGGTATTTCGTGAGCAGGCCATGCTCGGGTTTCTCCGAAGCGTCCGGATCGGCAGAAGCCACCGTCATATCCGGCTGTACCGGTTCCGGTCTTTCTGTCGGGGGAACATATTCAGGTTCCGGAAAGACCGGGGATGGGGATTCAGCAGCCGGAACAACCGACCGGGGGAAAAATCGTGTTTTTGCCGCTGCAATCCCGGTTATTAAGGTGGCAAGCGAAACCACCGAAAGGACGATTACCAAAAAAAGCGGCATATCCACCAAAAGAACCAGGGTGCCGGTTACAAGGGCGATACAAAAGACGCCATAAAAGAGAGCCTCACCGGTCTGTCCGGGCCGGGTAAGTGCAGACATCAGTTTCCGGAACGGCACCTGATACTTCTCCGGTACAATGCCGGATACGGTGAATTTTGCGGTAGCGCGGGGCGGATTCTCCCGGGGTGCTGATTCATCATGGGGGACACTTCCGGTATCACTATGGAAGACCCGGGACAGGCGCGATGAAATGCTGCCCTGAAACAGGACCAATACCCCGATAATTCCCCAGATAAGTGTCAGTGATCTTCCCCCTGCTTGTCAATAACGATCGAACGGGTGCCAGGTTGTTTAAGGTGGCGCACATGGGTGAAAAGTGCGTATATACAACAGATATACACATTTCACGTAACCGATAAAATAGTATTCGATCCTACCCCCCGAATTTGTTCATTTTTTTTAATTTACATAATCAATTAGTCAAAATTTTATAATTAATAGATCCCGGTATTTTTTATACTCTTTGTTAAAATTCGTATTACATTATCTTACACAAATTTGATGATATATCCTTTGTTAATCAATTCAAACTGAATTCAGGTACCAATTGTCGTAAACAACTAAAAAAGTTCTTTCTCATGAAACCCCGGTTTTACTAAAAAAATACCGTTGTTCTGCAAACAATCAAAAAAGGAAAACCGGCAGATCAATTCCTGCCTCTCTGTTTGTAAGGCGGGTGAACGATGGCCCCAGGAGAGGTGTCGATGGTCTTTGTAAAAAAGGGCTGACATCCCCCAAAATTAAAAAAAATGTTGTTTCCCGAATTGGAAAATCCTTACAGCTTCTTTAACGCCTGCACTAACTTCCCGACGGTTTCCTGTGCATCGCCGTAGAGCATTCTCGTGTTGTCCCGGTAGAACAGGTCGTTTTCTATACCGGCAAAACCCCTGCCCTGCCCGCGTTTTAAGACAACCACGTTCTTTGCCTGCTCCACATCGAGAATCGGCATCCCAAAGAGCGGGCTGCCCTCGCGGTGCGCTGCGGGGTTCACCGTATCGTTTGCGCCGATCACAAGGACAACGTCCGTGCTCTCGAACTCCGGGTTGATCTCGTCCCGATCAAAGAGGTGATCGTAGCTGACACCGGCTTCTGCAAGGAGCACGTTCATGTGCCCGGGCATGCGTCCGGCAACCGGGTGGATGGCGTATTTCACGGTGATGTTCTTTGCTTCGAGGAGGTCTGCAAGTTCTTTTACCTTCTGCTGGGCCTGGGCAACGGCCATGCCGTAGCCCGGCGCAATAATGACCTTGTCGGCATAGGCGAGCATGACCGCGACATCGTCGGCTTCGATCGCCTTCATGCTGCCCTGGATCTTCACGTCCGATTCCTCGGTTGCGCCAAAGGCGCCAAAGAAGACGTTTGTGATCGAGCGGTTCATCGCCTTTGCCATGTTAAGCGTCAGGAGCGAACCCGCCGCCCCGACAATGATACCGGCAACGACCATCGCGTAGTTGGGGGTTGCAAAGGAGAACCCGTCAAGGGCGACTGCAAGGCCGGTAAAGGCATTGTACATTGATATGACGACCGGCATGTCCGCGCCGCCTATGGGGAGCGTCATCAGGAGGCCAAAGCCAAGGGCGAGCACAAAGAAGAGCGGGAGGAAAACCGCAACGCTGACCGGTACCCAGGCCGGCTGGAGGATGATGCAGATCCCTGAGAAGACCGCGAACACGAGGACTGCCATGTTGACGATCTGCTGGCCGGGGAAGGTGATCGGCCGGGGCCGGAGCCATCCCTGGAGCTTCATGAACGCGATAATACTCCCCGAGAAGGAGATGGCGCCGATGAGCCCGCCGATGATGGCAACGGAGCCTTCCGCTGCACTGGCAGAACCGAGAAGCGCGATTGCAGAGATTGCTGCTGCCGCGCCGCCACCCATTCCGTTAAAGAGGGCGACCATCTGGGGCATCCCGGTCATCTCGACGCGCTTTGCCGCAAAGTAGCCAAACCCGCCGCCAATCACAATGGCGATTGCCATTAAGGCAAAATTTGTCAGGTTCGGGGTGAGGAAGGTCACGAGCGTTGCAATGAGCATCGCTGCGCCGGCCCAGACAATGCCGCTCCGTGCGGTAAGCGGGTGGCTCATCCGGTGCATGCCAATGATAAAGAAGAAGACCGTCACGATGTAGATCGGGTCGATAAGCCACGAGAGGTCGATCATTTCTTCGCCTCCGCTTTTTGCTTCTTGTTCGAACGGTCAAACATCTGGAGGATCCTTTCTGTGACCACGTACCCGCCGGTCACGTTGGCAGCGCCGAGGACAACCGCGATAAAACCGATGAGCTGTTCAAGCGGGGTCGTGGCAAGGCCGAGCGCAACCATGGCGCCGACCAGCACAATCCCGTGGATGAAGTTCGAGCCGCTCATGAGCGGCGTGTGGAGCAGTGTCGGGACGCGGCTGATGATCACATAGCCGGTAAAGGCGGCAAGCATCACGATGTAGACCGCAGTCCAGAACGTAGTAGAGTCGATCATGCCTTTCCTCCCTTTAAGAGATCAGCCGCGGGCTGGTAGGTGACCGTGCCGGCATGGACAAGCATGCTTGCCTTGAGGATCTCGTCTGCATATTCGGTGACAAGTGCACCCTCCTTGGTAAAGAGCAGGCCGAGAAATGCCTGGAGGTTCTTTGCGAGCATCTGGCTTGCATGGAACGGGACCCGGGCCGGCAGATTCGACGGCCCGATGATGGTGACGCCATGGATGTGAACCGTCTTTCCTGCCTCGGTAAGTTCGCAGTTGCCGCCGGTCTCTGCTGCCATGTCGATGATGACTGCGCCCGGCTTCATCTTTGCGACCGTCTCCTTTGTCACGAGCACCGGGGCTTTCCGTCCCGGGATTGCGGCCGTGGTGATGACAATATCGGCACGGGCAACGGCAGCGGAGACCATCTCCTGCTCCATGACCTTCTCTTCGGCCGTGAGCTCGCGGGCGTACCCGCCCTGTCCCTCGGCGTTAATTTCGAGCTCGATGAACTTTGCCCCAAGGCTCCGCACCTGTTCGCCGGCTGCGCGCCGGACATCGTAGGCCTCAACAAGGGCGCCGAGCCTCTTTGCCGTTGCAATCGCCATGAGACCTGCAACACCGGCACCGAGGATGAGCACGGTTGCCGGCCGGATCGTGCCGGCTGCGGTCGTGAGCATCGGTAAAAACTTCGGGCAGTTGTTGGCGCCGAGCACGGCTGCCACGTACCCGCCGGCAGTTGCCTGCGAGCTGAGCGCGTCCATGCTCTGGGCACGGGTGATCCTTGGGACGAGTTCGAGCGCAAATGCGGTGATTTTCCGGTCCCGCATCCGCGAGATCGCGTCGAGGTTCCGGGTCGGGTTCATGAATCCGACAGCTATTGTTCCCTCGGGAAGCTCTGCGACAACATCAACGGTGGGGGGCTGGACAAAGAGCACGATATCTGCACCGTAAAAAAGCTCGTGCCTGCCCGCTACAACCGTTGCCCCGGCGGCAGTATAGAGCGCATCGGGATAAAATGCAGCGGTTCCTGCATCGTGTTCGATCCGGACCGCATGGCCGGCCTTTACGAGTTTCTGGACAACCTCAGGAACGGTTGCCACGCGCTGTTCCCCGACAATAGTTTCCTTTGGGACGGCAATGACGACCGGGTTTTTCTCCGGTACGCCGGTGCCTGCGGGAGCAGTCATGTTATGCCCACGCTCCCGTTTGGGCGCAAATGCAATACGACAACGTCTTCACTCCATCAATAAAACTGCACGTGTATCGTATACATTAGACTGCTGACTTCTTTACTTTACGCACCCGCACCGCAACCCCGCGCTTTGATCGTTTCATCTCTGCCGCGGTCATTGCGGCCCGGCCGGTGGCAACGGCCATCTTTCCTACCACGAGCACCTCGTCACCCTCGCGGATCTCAGGGTCTGCGTCCACAATGCCCGGGACGAGCACGTCGCCCTCGGGAACAAAGTCGCTGATCTGTACCCGGTAGCCCTCCGGGATAAGGTCCCAGCCCTCGAACGTCGGCCGGAGGAGACCGTAGCCGGTGTCAATGGAGAAGAGCTGCTGGTTGTTTCTCGTGTAGAAGATCTCCGGGAAGTGGCCACGGAAGAGCATGCCCCGGGTATCCACATCGCAGCCGAACTGGTACGAAAGCATCCCGTGGAGCCGGTCGTCTTTTACCTTCCGCTCGCAGTCAAGGGCGTGACTCAGCTGCGAAAGCGCTGCCTCACCGGTCGGGTGCTCGCGGCAGGTATACTCAAGCGTGATCCCGCAGGCTTCTGCTGCCATCTCTGCCACTTTGAGCGCCCCGCCTTCGAGATGGGCGATCACCCGGTCGTACTTGTTTTTCGTGAGGTACTTTGCAAGGATGTCTGCAATGTACGCGCACTCCTCAGCATCCCAGTAGCCGGTGACCGGGACATCGTAGTGCATGGCCGGGTACACGCATTCGAGCTCCCGGGGGACAAGGCCGAGAGGGGAGGTGACGATCAGCTCGTGGGCCCGGCCGGCAATTGCCATCTGGAAACGCCGGTGGCTCTGGGAGAGCGAGTAGGGTTTTTTCGCCGAGCAGGGCAGGAGCACGGCAACCGTGGCCTTCGGGGGAATGTAGCGAGAGATGAGCCGTTCGGCAAAACGCCGGACCTCGACCCGCTGCATGGACTCTCCCGAGTTTGCCCGCATCACGCCGCTCCTGGCTATGGGTGCATACGGCTCGGACCAGGCATAGTCATGGTCGATGTGGCGCATGATGGCCACATGGTTCGCATTCATCCGGCACCGGGCCTCGACCAGTTCGCGGAGTTTTGCCTGGCCGATGAAATACCGGACAAGCCCGGTCTCTCCTTCGAGCGCGAGCCGGTTGTGGAGCCGTAGGTCGCCGGACTTACAGCCCTCGCAGGCACAGATCCCGGCCTTCTGCGCATCCGCCGGGAACTCTCCCTCGGGCGTGCAGAAGAAACCCTGCGCGGATTTGAGATCAACGGCTATGTAATCGAAGAGACCAAAGCCGGAGTAGCAGAGGATATGCACGTTTGAAGGAAGGGCAGCGCCGGGCGCGTACCAGAGCGTGTCGGCCGGTGTCCTGTTTTTGAGATTTTTGAGCCACGTTACATACTGCCGGGGATTGGCAGGCGCCGTGTGCCATCCCATCGGCATCACCACGTCGCCGCTTTCTGCCCGGTTTTCGGCATTCGGGTGGATCGTGACCGGTGCTTCCCGGCCATCGGGGAGGTATGCCTTCACGAACTCCGCAGGGGCGCCGAGCGGGACGTTCGTGCCGGCCCGGGCGGCAAGCGAGGGAAAGACTGTTCCCGTTTCGAGCACGGCAGGGAACGGGACCGCTTTGTCATCGACAGAGAGGATCCCGGCCCGGGCAAGACCGTCGTGTTTCCGGATATCGATCTTTATCATGATTCCAGCTCCGCGGTATCCCTGATCTCCTCGGAAAAGATCGTCTCCCATTCGGGATGAAGACCGGTAACCCGGATCGTGCTCTCCTTATGGGTGTCGGCAAGCCGGCGGACCCCCTTGAGACCCTGCCGGACCATGGCGGCGTCCCACTCGGGGATCTCGCTCTGGCCGATCGGGAAGGTCTCTTTGAGTTCCGGGGGATAGGGCCCGAACGGCGGCTTGAAGTACAGCACCGTGTCGTACCCCTCCCTCATGCCGTTATCGCAGGCAACAAGAACGTTTTTCCCGAGCCGGAGCCGGGCAAGCTGGCGCTGGTACCGGAGCACCTCGGTCCGGGCACAGCTCTCGTCGCCCCGGTAGAAGAACCGGCGCTTGGAGGCCCGGTCGAAAACTTCGAGCTCCGCATTGTGCGTGAGCAGGCGCCGGTACCCCGAGAGGAGCTGCGGGTGGTTCCGGCACCGCTCGTCCACGAGCTCCCAGAGCGTGCCGTCCGTGATCGCCTGCCGAATCCGCGCAATCTCGGCCAAGGTGACGGCAAGGTTGTGGAGGGCGAGGAGTCTTGTCCGGTCCTTTGCGGTCCGCAGCTCTTCGGCCGTGTGGCTCCGGCAGACTGCACACGAACAGGGGAGATCGGCAAGCTCATCGATCTTGAAACTCCCGTGCGTGGTGAGGTACCGCCCCTCTTTTGCATAGAGCGCATAGGCAGCGGAATCGAAAAGGTCGCAGCCCATTGCCGCGGCAAGCGCAAACATGGCCGGGTGGCCGGCGCCAAAGAGGTGGACGCAGGATGAGCGGGGCAGCGTGCGCTTTGCGGCCATCACGACATCCACGAGGTCCCGGTACCGGTAGGACTCCATGAGCGGGACAACCGCCCCTATCGGGCAGAAAGAGAAACCGAGATCGCCGACCTCACGGGCTGCCTTCTCGCGGAGGTCCTGATACAGGCTTCCCTGCACCGGCCCGGCAAGCGGCGCGTCGTTCCCGAAGAGTTCCTTTGCCTCGCGGAGCCGCTCCATGGTGATCGCAAGTTCCCGTTCCGCGGTCTCCCGGTCGGCATCCGGGGAGGTGGGGATATCGAGCGGCACCCAGATATCGCTCCCGATTGCTTTCTGGTACGAGAGCGTCTGTTCGTTGGTGATCGAGACCTGCCCGTACACCGAGAGCTGGAACGAGCCGGAGTCGGTCATGATCACGCCGTCATAGTCCAGCAGCTTGTGGAGGCCTTCCTCTTTGACCCGCTCGGAGTATTGCTTGCTCTGCGAAAAGATGTAGGCGTTGGTAATAAGCGCCTCGACGCCCATTGCCCTGAGTTCCTTTGGCGAGACCAGCTGGAGGTGGGGGTTGATAACCGGGAGCAGTGCCGGTGTCTTTACCACTTTCTTATTCACGACCAGTTTACCGGTCCGTCCTGCAATATCGTTGTCCAGGCTCTCGAATGCTATTGCCATGCCGCGGGTGCACCCTCCTGCCTTATGGTATGCACCGCACGGGTGTTAAACCGATCCCTTAAAATGAGCCGGTAAAGATCTGGCCCTCGAACGTGAGGATCTCGGCATTTGCCTGGTGCCAGCACCGGGCGGGAAGCCCGGCTTTCTCGCAGGTGTGGTCAAGGAAGGTCTTCGCATCCCAGCCGTACTCGGTTGCAACCTGCGGGAGCAACAGCCCGCTCGTGCCAAAGCCCCGGGCAATGAGCCCGTGCCGGCCGACTTCTATGTGATTTGGCCGGTCTTCGGGATCGCATTCGAGCGGCACCGGGACGGTGAGGATCGTCACCTCAAAGTCAAGGGATGCGAGCTCGTCCTTTCGTACGCCCGGGAACCGGGGGTCTTCAAGCGCTGCGGCAACCGCGGCATTTTCAATCGCGCCTGCAAGCGGCATCACCGGGTAGGGAAAGCCGATGCAGCCCCGGAGCCGGCCGGCTTTATTAAGCGTTACAAAGACCCCGCGTTTTTCGCCAAAGACCGGGGTGAGAGTCAGGTCCGGTTTTGGCTCTTTATCGATCGCGTACCCGATGGCCCCGCGGGCAAGCCGGGTTGCAAGCACGCCTTCGTCTGCGGTCAGCAGCTGCATGACAGGACACCTCTGTTGTGCAAGATTCTGCACGGCCCGTTTAATTAGTTATTCCTGGATGCGGGATCATCCGCCCCCTTCTTAAAGTCCGTTCGCGCATATGTAGTAGTTGAGAGGGAGAGAGCGGCTGACGGTAGCCCTTAAGAGGCTGCTGAGGAAAGTCCCCCCACCCACCGGGCACGCAGCCGTACGCAAGTACGGGTGGCGAGAGTCACGGCAATGGCACAGAAACGACACGGCCTGTCCCCAGTCATGAAGCGGCTGAGCCCTTCGGGGCGAGAAGTGCAGAAAAACCCTGCACGAGTAACCCGCTGAGCGCTTTAACGGGACAGGATACGGTGAAACGGCGAAACCCTGCGGGTGCAAGCCAGAACAGGGCAATGGATCGTCCGGTATCCGCCCGGGTTTGGCGCAGAGCTGAATGCCGCACAAACAAAAGGAGGCTTACTCCTCCCACTCACTTCTTCTGACAGTATTTCCAACAGGAACATCAGGAAGATACTGTTTTCAGGGATCCCCCTGCACGGGAAACCGGCAAATCATGTCCGGTACTTCGTTGCCAACGCAGACCGTGGTACGATTCGTTTCACCAGAAGAGTTCCCTGTTCTTCTGCACCGGTCTCTTCCCGGTACATCCCGCCGCAGGGCCGGTGTCAGCCCATTCCCTGATTCAGGGGAGTATGCTGCAAGGATCTCGTCACGGGCCCGTTCAAGCAGTGTCCGGTAAAACGCCATATCAAAGGTCATTGCATCCCGGGCAGGTATCGCACGGTAGCGCCGGGCGTCCTCCACCACGTACCGGATCCGCATCCCCGCCGCCACTTCAGCCCCCCGTTCCCGGTATGCCTGCACCGCGGCACCTTCAAGGCAGCGGTAACGGTACACCGTACGGCCGATCTGGCGGCCGATCGCCATCTGGTCCGGGGATGCAGAAGGAAGACCCGCTATTGCATCCCGGAAGGTCTCCCGGACCTTCTCCTTTGTCGTTTCCAGCTCCGCAATCGTCCGTGCCTGCTTTAGCACGTCAAACATCCGGCACTGCATCTCCTGTACGTACGGCGGCGTGTCATGCCGGCGCACCGCAATTCCCCGTACCCGTATGCTCCCGTTCGAGAGCCGGCCGTAGTAGCGGGTGTAGGCGCCAAAGCCGTCTGCGAGCGGCAGGAAAACGATCCAGTCGAAGTGTTCGGCGGTAAGGGGATAGCCCAGCTCACGCTCGACCCGGTCCTTGAGCTTTTTGACCGGCGCTCCCTGCACCCAGAGGCTGTCCACGATCCCGTGGAGGACTGAGTATCCCATCTCTTCTGCAATCTCTTTTGTCCGGATCAGGATCTCCCGGGCCGCGGCCGTGATCGCTTCATGCACCCCGATCCGTCCGAACTTCGCGTTCCGGTACCCTGTGTACCCAAAGCAGGTAACAAGCATCCACTTGAGGATCGCATCGGGACCGGCAAACCGGGGATCGGCCTTTTTCTCCCGTTTGGTCAGTATGCGCAGATCGAGCACCGGTTTAAGTACCGCGGGCAGGAACCCCGGCCGATCGGTATGGCCGAACGTCTCGGGCGAGAGGTTTTCGTGAACGATAATTGAAGGATACAGGGAAGTAAAATCGATCTCCCCGACATTTTCATACGTTCCCGGAACCGGCTGGAACATCATCCCTCCACGGTCGGCGGCCTGGAGTGCAGCGAGCGTGCGCGACTGTTCGGGCTCGCTCTTGCGAAACGGTACTACAATCCCCTTAATCAGGGCCTCGCGGATCTCGTAACTGCTTATAAGCGTCCCGGGCGTGAACCGGGCCGCAAGGTTGGGGGAGAGGCCCGAAAGCCGGGCAGCCATAAGCACCCCGTCAAGCCCGCCTTCACGATACACAAACGACTGTTCCGTGTCGATCAGGATGCGCCCATCGGGGATGAGCGCCGATCCCTTGTGCTCCATCCGCCCGTAACTCCAGTACGAGCGGGCAGACTGTCTGCGGTACTTCCAGTTCCGGGAAAAGGGAAGCGCAATCCCGTGCTGCCCTGCCAGAGCATGGAGCCGGGGCACCAGCGTATCGCTGTCCGGCATGAGGATCACATCCGGGTCACAGAGGGTAAGATATCCCGAGAGATCTTCCAGCACATTTTCAACAGGCCCCGCAAACCGGCGGGTTGCCCCGCCATATTCTGTAGCGATCGCAAGATCCTGCGCAGAGGGCCCCGGGTCACCCCCCACGCGCACTTCCATAAGGGAAAGGTCGTGATCTGCCAGCGGAGAAAAACGCTCTTCCCCGCTACCGGCACACGGGACAAGGGCCTGTTCTGCCATGAACCGCTGGTCCCTGCGGACGTCCACATTGAAGAGATCGACGCCGTACTGTGCCTGCTGTTCGATTGCTTCTGCCACATCACGGCCGGCGTACACGGCATACCCGGGGGTCTCCCCAAAGATCGTGCGGACGGTAGACTCCTTTGCCCCGTACCGCTCTGTAAGCGCTTCGATCATCTCATGGCAGGCAGCCGGATCGTGAAACCGGGCAAAAAACGGCGGATTGTAGGGAGAATGGACCCGGCGTACCCTTCCCCCGCCCTTTATCCAAAGATCGACACCGCCGTCACGGTATGCGGAGTCAAGGATCCACACGGGGCTCTTCCTCTCGATCTGCCTGATTCTGGCGTTTTACGATCTCGACCAGCACCGAGAAGACCACCCCTTCGAGTGCATCGTCGCAACCCGCAAATGCCTCGCTTGAGTGCATCTTTGCCAGCCGGACGAGCGCTTCGCCATAAGGCCGGTCCTCTTTTTTGAGCGCCCGGGCAGACCGGGCCCAGCGCTCGGCAATGCTGTTTACCCCCTGTCGGACGCTCACGACACTTCTTCCCGTTTATACCACCTCCAGCGTCCGCTGCCCGGCCTGCCGCATACCGCTCTCCCGGGCACTGCGGGGGATGTGGTACTGCTGATACGGTTTTGCATCTGTACAGATCTCGACAAACCGCCCGGCCCTCCGGGCAAGCGCAAAGAAGGTGCGGTCGGGGACCGGAGTGTAGAGGATTACGAGCGCTTCGCGGCCGGCATCGGCAAGCGCTCCTGCCACCGGATCGATCATTGCTGCCGCCCCGTCGAAAAGTTCGGGATCGTGCTCGACAAAGATCACCGTGTGGCCGGCCTCCCTTATGACTGTGAGGAGCTGGTGGGCGGTAAAGGCCCGGCGGACTTCCAGGTTTTTCGAGGTCCGGTCCAGGCTAGATAGTATCCGTGAGTAGTTCCCGCTTACATAGAGAACGAGGAACCGTTTGAGATCCGCGGTACTGTTGAGTGCGGCAGCCATCGCTTTTTCCGGCACGACAATGGCGGCGAACGTTCCCGGTTGAAGATACAGCCCTTTCCGGATCTCGATCTGCATGGCACCGGATCACTGCTCACCTGAGGGGGATAAGGATCCAGCCAAGCGGGGGGTGAAAGTGAAAGCGGGTACGGTCGGATCATTCCCCTTCCCGGTCCCCCCAGGCCCGAAGCACCTTGTTGTCCCGGACCCGGGTTGCCCGGCTCTCTGCCTGAGCGCGGGTGAGCATCCGGCGTTGTGAAAAGTCATATTCGCAGATGATCCGCGAGTTTTTCAAAAGGGTTACCCGTATCGGGTGGTACCGGGGACTGACCGGCTCCTGGTTCCGGAAATGCCATTTGATCCGCAGGAACGTGAGCAGATCCAGTTTCATTGCAAGCGTGGAATGGAACCGGAACTCCTCTGCGGAAACCAGGTCATACTCCCGCAGCGTGCAGTACGGGGCAATCGCCTGCATAAGCCGGTACCGGAACTGACGGAGCGCCTCGTCCGGTGTGATCTCCACAAAGACAACCCGCGTTTTCTCAAAAAAACCATATCCGCCGACTTCGTAGTGCGGTGCCGCTTCCTGTCGGCTGCAGATCTCTGCAAAATCCCGGACAAGCCTCTCCCCGTCATCGGTGGAGAAGGGGCCGGCCAGGGTGATATGCGGGACAACGAGCATGGTTCCCAGGCAAAAGGTATCCTGGAGCTCCCGGCTTAAGGTACTGATCTGGCGTTTTGTAGCGCCCATCTGGCGGATATCGATCAGGTAACGGGTCATGGATCAAACCTTGTCCGGCAAGGGCCTGTCGGGCATTAAGCCAGGCTGCACCAAGGGGTTGTTTTCCGGTTTGCCCCGGCACTAAAAGAAAGTCTGGGTCTGTGCATGCGGGCCGGGTATTCCCGTCCATGAGAATATATTCGGGGGAGTACAAAAAAAGAAATAGTGTCAGCGCAGGGCAGCAGGTACACAACTATGCGAAAGGATCCCCAGAGAAATATCGTCCTTACCGGGATGCCGGGTGCAGGCAAGAGCACGGTCGGCGTCATCCTTGCAAAAGTACTCATGATGGGTTTTATCGACACCGATCTCGTGATCCAGGAGCGGACCGGCCTACACCTTCAGGATATCATCGACCGTGACGGCCCCCTGGAGTTCATGAGGATCGAAGAAGCGGCCGTCCTTTCCCTTATGTGCCGGAACACGGTGATCGCAACCGGGGGGAGTGTTGTCTTAAGTCCCCCTGCCATGGAACATCTGAAAGCAAACGGGACGGTTGTCTATCTCAAAGTACCCTGTGAGGAGATAGAAAAGAGACTGGGCAATAGTGCGGGCCGGGGGATTGTCCTTCTCTCCGACCAGACGCTCTGCTCGATGTACAATGATCGCGTTTTGCTGTACGAAAGGTATGCCGATCTCACGATCGATTGCGCCGGCCAGGACTTCGAAAACGTAGTTCAGACACTCCTCTGCCACATGGATCTGCCTGGCTAAAAAGAGGGATGCCGTTATCCCAGGACGCCGTCCGGGAAAGGATAGTACCGGTCAATGACCGTGTACTGGTCTCCTGAGGTCATCGTGAGGGTGACAATGACCCGGTCGTTTCCGGTGGTCCCCATCAGGGTAATGCTCCTTCCCGCGGTCGGGTTATTCGCATGGCCGGACTCGGTGATCCCATCCGATCGGATAACGGTCATGTCCATGCGCTCGACCATCCCGTTACCCATCCCCCCGTTGAACGTTGCGATGATGGTCGGGTTCTCCGTGATCGTGTTGCGCTGGACCGTTACCGATACGGACTCATACGCGGGTACTGTCTGGGTCGGGCCGGGTGTGGAGGAGTACGCCGGTGTGGACGGGGCAGCCGGCAGGGGCGTGCCGGGAAGGGTGACCGGGGTTGTTGGTACCGTAGTATGGTTTGCAATGCATCCTGCAGCAGCAAGAACCGAGATGAAGCAAAGAAAAACAAGGGCGGGTAAGAAGAGCCGGTGCATGGCTGTACTGTGGAAGATCTCCTGATTTAAGTCTTCTTTTTTTTCCGATCGCCGGTTACGGTTTTCCTTTTCTGTACCGGTTTTCTTCTTCTGGCATCGGACACAGGTTCACCATCCGGCAGGACAAGGTCGATGCCGCGATACCCGGTAAAAGAGCCCTGCGGGCTGAACACGGGGATACCGGTGGTCTCGACCGGCAGGCTCTGCCCGTCTTTTGCGATGAGCCGGTTGCGGAAGGACCGGAAGGGTTTGCGGGACGCAAAATGCCGTTCTGCCGCAGCCCGGAGTGCGGCCCTCTCCTGTTCCGGGAACAGGTCATAATAATGCATCCTGTCAATGACTTCACCGGGGGTATACCCAAGAATACCCTCAATTGCCGGGCTGCAGTTCCGGTACATGCCATTTTCATCGGTCTCCCAGAGAATGCCCCCAACTGATTCAGATAATGTTCTGTTCCAGTCTGCCCGGGACTTAAGTTCATGTTCGATTTTTTTCCGTTCCGTTATATCCCGGGCAGATGCATAGATCATGGTAACCCCATTAATGAGGAAACGGGTAGCACAAACTTCAACCTCCTTGATGATCCCTTCTTTGGTGCAATGGCAGGTTTCAAAACGGATCTCTTCACCTAATGTGTGGGACAGTATTCTCCTGCGGAGCCCATTGCCCAGACTGCATACATCCCAGTCTCTTGCATTTAAGGATGCAGCTTCAGCTGCTGAATATCCAAGATGTTTCAGGAATGCAGCGTTCCATTCCTTTAAGTTTCCCTCGTTATCCACAACATGGATTGCATCAGTGGAGGTCTGGAGCAGCAGTTCATAGTGCTGCTTTTTTTTTTCTAGATCCTGTTCAACCATTTTTAATGCGGAAATATCGGTAATCATTGCGAGCGTACTGCTGATGAAGCCTTCAGCGCTGATAACCGGGCTCGTTGATATGAGTGTCCAGCAGGCGCTACCGTCTTTTCGGCGCAGCCGGCGTTCATATCTGTCGCAAATACCCCGTGAACGGTCGGACATTTTCAGGATATGGTCAGGAAGATCCTCCGGGAAGATGAAACTGCTATAATTCCGGCCGATAAGATCTTCCGGCTGCGTATACCCCAGCATCTCGGCCGCTTTCTGGTTGCAGGAAACGATCGTAAACGAAGAATCCCCCACCCAGATCCCTTCATTTGCAGCCTCGAAGATACGGCGGAACCGTGCTTCGCTCTCCCGGAGTGCGGACAGTGTCTGATTGTGCTCTTCGATCTTCCTTAAAAGCCGGGTGTTTGTTGCCGCAAGTGCATCGGTCCGCTCAACGGCATCTTTTTCCAGAGCGGACCGGATAAGCTTTGCTTCCGTGATATCTTCAAAAATGATCGCGGCACCCGGTTTTCCTTCCCCAAAAACCAGCGGGATAAACCGGGCCCTGAATGAATGGAGTGTGCCCCGCCGTTCAAACGCTGTTTCGCAGATGCTTCCCGTCCCGGCAAATGCTCCCTGAACTGCCTCATAGAACGGTCCGGACAGGCGACTGTTGAGCGGAGTCTGGTCAAGACGTTTCCGGAACAGGTCTTCGGAGGGAATCCCGAACCATTCCTGCAGGGCACAATTTGCCTCAAGGATCTCCAGATCCCGGTCGAGAACAAGGATTGGATTGGAGATGAGGTCGAGGATACGGGTAAGGGGGACCCTCTGGCATAAGGTGAACACTTTTGCCCGTCCGATAGTGCGGAGCTCGGCCTGGCCCGAATTGACCAGGGCATTGAGATATTTTGCCGAGGTTGTCCGGTTCAGGGCCAGATGGCGGGAGACCTCTTCGATGGAGAGTCCTTTGGGATTCTGCTGTAACAGGGAACAGATACGTTCCGGGGGGGTCTCATCCATCGGCGGTCTCACCTGATTTCATCCTTTAAAAAAAAGACTATAAAAACAAGACAGTAATGCCAAGCATATACGCTGATTACTAATAATGAGCATAAAACAGAACACATATATACTTGTTCAATAAAGAGGGGATACTGTCCATATTTAATTTAACTTAAAACTTTGCTTGAAGCAGGTGATGAGAATAACCCGATGTCAGTACCAGTGGATGAACACGGTCATCCGGTCGGTTGATCTCTTCCGCAAACCGTTAACAGCGGGAGTTTTCCGGCAAACCCTTTTACCAGGGTGTTCCTGATGGACGAACAACGCTTCGGTAACAGTGAAGATATGTCCTGGCTGAAGTATGCCGAGATCCTTGTTGAGACCGGCATCATTGACGACTGGATTATGTATCGCAGAGATGAATCATCGAAAAAAGAGTAATTTCTTAGTATTCCTATGAGGTTTTTTCATGAGTGAAGATATTGCACAGATAAAACGACTTGAAACAGCGCTCTTTGAGCAGAACCCGTATCCGTCGACTTTGTGGACAAAAAATTTAAAAATTGCCGACTGTAACGCGGCATTCGTTGAACTCACCGGCTTTCCCCGGGACCGGTTATTGTCAATGACCGCCAAGGATGTCAAGGTTATCTCCGCATCCGGCGAGGGATTCGAGGAAGCCGAGCGGTTTAAGCGGGCAGTGAAAGGCGAGTGCGTCTTTGACTTCCCGAGCGGCCAGAAGACCGTTGTCCGCAACACCATCCCGATCTTCGATGAATCGGGAAATATCGAGAATATCCTCACGATCTACCGCGATGTGACCGGGGAACGCGCCGCAGAAAGAGAGGTCGAAGCACGCCAGGTACGGTCTGCAAAGGCCATGGACTACATGAGAAACGAGGTCAACACGATGAGTGCCCTCTACCAGAAGATGGCAGAGGGGGACCTTACCGTCCGGTATAAGATAACCAATCCTGACGAGGATACCAAAGAGGTCCACGACCAGATTGTCAGGCTCCGCGACGCAGTCCGGGGAATTGTTGTCAGCCTTGAGACAAATATCCGCGATGTCAACGGGAAGATGACCGACCTTACCTCCTCTGCAGACACTGCGACAAGCAGCATTGAGGATGGATCCAAAGGCGTCCAGCAGATCGCGCAGAACGCAACAAAGGTCAGTACCAATGCAGAGAAGGCTGCACAGGGCATCGATCAGATCGCAAAGGCCATGCAGGACATGAGCGCGGCAGTCGAAGAGATTACCTCGAACATGGAGTCTGTTTCAAACCTTGCCAAGCAGGCAAACGATCTCTCCCGCAGCGGTGCAACCCTTGCCGGCAATGCAGAGAAGAGTATGCAGAGCATCTCAACTTCGACCGGCCATGTCTATGATATCGTCTCCGAGGTCGAGAAACAGATGGGAGAGATCACAAAGATTGTCGTGATCATCCGCGAACTCGCAAACCAGACCAACCTGCTTGCCCTCAACGCAGCTATCGAGGCTGCCCGGGCCGGCGATGCAGGCCGTGGCTTTGCAGTCGTTGCAACCGAGGTCAAGTCCCTTGCCCAGGAGTCGCGCAACTCGGCAGAACGCATCGAGGAGATGATCTCCGTTCTTACCAAGAGCACCCAGCAGGCCTCGCAGGCAATGGACGAGGCACGGAGCACGGTCGAACAGGGCTCGGGCATGGTAACCGAGACCCTGCATTCGTTCAACAAGATCGCCGATGCTGTCGAGAAAGTGACGGCAAGCACGAGCGAGGTTGCAGCAGCCACCCAGGAGCAGGCGGCAACAACCGAGGAAGTAACCGCGAGCGTGAGCGAGGTCTCTGCCATTGTCGAACAGACCGCAAAAGAAGCCGGCGATGCTGCCGCAGCAACCGAGGAATCCTCAGCAGCCCTTGACGAGATCACCCGCATGATCCAGAATGTCGACAAGATCGCAAAAGAAGCCATGGAAGCCAACCGCAAATTCAAGGTTGACTAACCCCCTGTCGGAATGGAGGTAAAAAACATGGCAGCGGGAAGCACGACCCCCTCACCGTCCGCAAAGGAGCGTTCGCAGGGGGAGAGGAAAGGGAGTATCCAGGTAGTCGAGTTCGCCTTGGGTAAGGAGTACTTTGCCATCGATCTCTTCGATGTCAAGGAAGTGGTCGAGTACACTACGATCACCCGGCTCCCCAATGTCCCCGGTTATGTCCGGGGGATCATCGATCTCCGGGGAGAGATCACCACCATCATCGATCTCAAGCACCGGCTCCATATCACGGATGCCAGCACGGTGGCAGCAGAATCCTCCCGGATTATCGTCCTTGACGAAACCGTCACCAACACCAAGATCGGGATCCTCGTTGACGACGTAACATCCGTTTCAACCTTTGAAGGGGACCAGGTGGATTATACCTCGGTCTCGATAAGCAACGAGGATACTGCGATTATCGGGATCATCAAACGCAAGATCAAGGTAAAAGACAAGGAGAAGAACGAACTGATCATCTGGATCGATATCCGGCGGCTGCTCGCCGATATCGAAACAACTGCCTGAAGACTGTGGAGAACCGGAAAATTTTCCCGGCAACATCGTGTTGCAGGAAACCGGATCCCCGGTGTTTTTTTCTTATGTCCGATATCTGTCGGGATGATAAAGACGAGCGGTGAGTGCCCGGTCCTGCCGGGTCTGTCAGAGGATAATACGGGACGATCTCCATGCACGATGAACATACCGGGAAAACAGGGCGGGAATACCACACCCTGTACCAGGGGGGCCTATGGTAACCCTGCTCTATGTGGACGATGAACCGGCCCTGCTTGAGATAGGAAAGCTGTTTCTCGAATCGCAGGAGGACTTTCAGGTAGAAACGCTCCCGTCTGCAAAACTGGCGCTCGAAAGACTCGGCTGTACACAGCGGTACGATGCAATCCTCTCCGATTACCAGATGCCGGAGATGGACGGGATTGAGTTCTTAAAGGAGGTACGCCGCAAATATGGGGAGGTCCCGTTTATCCTCTTTACCGGGAAAGGCCGGGAAGAGATCGTGATCCAGGCCATCAACAACGGCGCAGACTTCTATGTCCAGAAAGGCGGGGAGCCAAAATCCCAGTTCGCCGAACTGGCGCACCATATCCGTGCGGCAATCGAGCGCCGGACCGCGATTGACAGTCTCCGCCATTCCGAGCAGCGGCTTGCCGATATCATCGATTTTTCCCCGAACCCGATGTTTGCCATCGACAAAAAGGGGGAAGTCATCCTCTGGAACAAGGCAATTGCGGAACTTACCGGCGTACCTTCAGACAGGATGCTCGGGAAAGGGGAGTACGAGTACGGATACGCCCTGTACCGCAGAAGACGGCCCATGCTTGCCGACCTGATTCTTGCAGAAGATGCAGCGTTCGAGAAGGAACACTACCTCTACACCCTTTGCGAAAACCGGACGCTTACTGCCGAAGCCATCCTGACAAAGGATGACGGTACCGAGATCCATCTCTGGGGAAAGGCCAGCCGGCTCTATGAGCCTTCAGGGGATTGTGCCGGAGCCATCGAAACTCTCACGGACATCACCCGGCTCAAGGAGACCGAGGCAAAGCTGAAAAAGGCGTACGACCAGCAGACCCGCATCTTAGAAGAGTTCCAGAAACGGGCTGCCCTGACCCGGGAGAATTACCAGTCGGTTCTTCGGAGTGATGCGCCGGAGACGTCGCACGAGGCCTGCCCGGATCGGTTATCGCAAAAAAAGCCCGCCCGTTCTCCCCGCCATCCGCAGAAGGAATAACCCTCTGCGCACGGTAAAAAAGGTATTACCGGTATTTCTCTTCTTCAAGCACCGCATCGATAAGCACGAGCGCAAGCATTGCTTCGGCCACAGGAAGGATCCGGGGCACAATGCAGGGGTCGTGCCTTCCACCGACCGCGATCTCCGTTGCATTCCCGTGGATGTCACGGGTCTGCTGGACTTTTGCAATCGAGGGGGTGGGCTTTACCGCGATTCTTGCCACGATCTCCTGGCCGCTCGAGATCCCGCCAAGGATACCGCCGGCATGGTTGCTCGTAAATCCCATCTGTGTCATGCCGTCGTTGTTCTCGCTCCCGAAGCGCCCGGCAACCGCAAAACCGTCGCCGATCTCAACGCCTTTTACCGCGCCGATCCCCATGAGTGCGCCGGCAATTGCTGCATCGAGTTTCCCAAAGACCGGGTCGCCAAGTCCCGCCGGGCAGCCGGTGGCCGTGATCTCCGCGATCCCGCCAACCGAATCGCCGGCTGCCTTTGCTGCAAGGATCTCCTGTTCGATCCCGGCGGGATCGGTCTTTGCGTGGACGGAGACGATACGGCTCTTCACGGTGATCCCTTTTTCGGCAAGGACTTTAAGGGCCACTGCGCCGGCTGCAACGCGGCCAACGGTCTCCCGTCCCGAGCTCCGGCCCCCGCCCCGAAAGTCCCGGATCCCGTACTTTTCCTGATACGTGAAATCGGCATGGCCGGGCCGGAACTTCACTTTGATCGTCTCGTAATCGGCGGAATGTACGTCCCTGTTCCTGACAAGAAGCGCTATGGGTGTCCCGGTGGTCTTTCCCTCAAAGACTCCCGAGAGGATCTCGACCCGGTCGGTCTCGTCCCGCGCCGAAGCCAGGGGGGAGGCCCCGGGCCGGCGCCGGTCCAAAAGCGGCTGGATATCTGCGGCGGACAGCGCGAGCCGGGCCGGACAGCCGTCGATAACACAGCCTACCGCGGGCCCGTGGCTCTCGCCAAACGTAGTAACCCTGAAATTGTTGCCAAAGGTGTTCATGCAAGGATCTCCCTGATGGCTGCATCGGGCACATCGATCCCAAAGAAGAGCCGGAACTGGTCTTTTGCCTGGTACACAAAGACATCGGTACCGGGGATCGTGGTGCAGCCGGCCTTCTGCGCTGCCCGGAGGAGCGGGGTAAGCGGCGGGGTGTACACAAGATCAAATACGGTCATCTCCTTCTTGAGCTGATCGGCCCGGAGCGGGCTGGTCATATCGGGCTGCATGCCAAGCGGCGTAGCATTCACGACAAGGTCCGGCCCGATTTTGTCAAAGGCGTCCAAGGGTTTTGCCGTACAGCCGAAGCGTTCCGCGAGCTGCTGCGCTTTCTCGAAGGTCCGGTTGAGGATGGTGACCTCCATCCCGAGATCGATGAGCGCATAAGCTGCTGCTGCGGCAACGCCCCCGGCCCCGAGAAGAACCGCCCGTTTCCCCTTGTACCCGGCAAGAGGTTTCTCGATCCCGATCCAGTCGGTGTTGAAGCCCCGGGCAATCCCGCAGGAGAAGACCACGGTGTTCACGGCCCCGATCTGTTCTGCGGCACGGTCGATCTTGTCGAGGTGCACGATCACGTCCTGCTTAAAGGGGATCGTGACCGAGAGCCCTTTTGCATCGATGTCCCGGGCCACGCGCAGGATGGTCTCAATGGACGAGTCCTCGAACCACGTGTAATGGTAATCCAGGTCGTAGCGGGCAAAGAGCCGGTTGAAGAGGTGGGGGCTCCGGCTGTGGGCGGCCGGCCAGCCGGCAATCCCGAGGATCCGGGTACGGACATCCCGTGAAGGGCCGGTAAGGAGTTCCTCAATTTTGCCCCGCTCGGCATTGGGGACCTTCCCGGTAAGGAACCAGCGGCACGCAGCCTCCCGTTCGGATGCCGCCGTAGAGCCGTTTTTTAAAAGGTTGAGGATCCGGTCGGCTGCCTGTTCCGGCGAGGTCCGGCTGGTATCCACGCAGAAGTCTGCCGATGCCGCATACTGCCGGCGCCGCCGGTCGATCATTTTGCGGATCTCCTCTTTTAACGGCAGGTCGGTGAGCGGCGGCCGGGGGGTATGGGAGAGCCGGCGCTCGATGGTGGCATAATCGGATTTGAGGAGCACGCAGGTGCTCTTCCTTCGCAGGTGCTCCATGTTTGCCGGGTCATTGACCGAGCCGCCGCCGGTACCGATAACGGCATTTTCTGTCGGGAGGCCGGCGATCTCTTGGCGTTCGAGCGCCCGAAACGTCTCTTCCCCGTCGCGTCGGAAGATCTCGGAGATGCTTATCCCGGTCCGGGCCCTGATGAGCGCATCGGTATCGATAAACGGCACGCCGAGTTTTTCTGCAAGGAGGGTCCCGATCGCGGTCTTGCCCGTCCCCCGGTAGCCGGTAAGCACGATCCGCTTCATGCCATCACCGGGGAGAGGATATTCCAGAACTCAGGGAACGACTTTGTGGTGCAGTCGGCCCCGGTGATGGAGACATCGCCGATACCAAGGCCGAGAATCGCAAAGCTCATCGCGGTCCGGTGGTCGTTTGCCGGGTCGATGACCCCGCCGTGGAGCGGCGCAGGATCGATGATGATCCGGTCGTTGTCGGTGGTCACGTTCCCGCCGAGGTGTCGGAGCCGGTCGGCCGTGATCGCCACCCGGTCGCTCTCCTTGTATTTCAGGTGGGAGATGCCGGTGATCACGGTCCGGGATCGCGCAACGGCGGCGACCATGCAGAGGGTCTGGACGGTGTCGGGCGCTGACGACATGTCGATGGTGATGCCCGAGAGCGGTCCCTCGTGCGAGACCGTTACCCGGTCGCCGGCGTACGTGACCTGGCAGCCCATCATCTCAAGCGCATCGAGGAAGCGCCGGTCGCCCTGAACGGAGAGGGGTTGTAACCCGCTGACCGAGACCTTCCCTTCGCAGATCGCCGCAAGGGCAAAGAAATACGAGGCAGACGAGTAATCGCCCTCGATCACATACGTGCGGCCACTGTACCGGTCTTTGGGGCTCACCACGAAATGACGGTAGCCTTCGCGCCGTATTTTCGCCCCGAAGTCGGTCATGACCCCGGCGGTGATATCGAGGTACGACTGCGATGCCGGCGTGCCGGTGATGGTTACGTCCACCGGGCCTTTTGCATAGGGAGCAACCATCAGGACCGACGAGGCATACTGGCTGCTCACCGAACCGTCGATGGTGGCGTAGCCTCCCAGGAGCCGGCCCCCGATGGTGACCGGGGGATAGCCTTCGTTTTTTGCAAACACGATCATTCCCCCGAGACCGTGAAGCGTATCGGCAAGGGGCCCGAACGGCCGTTCCTGCATCCGGGCGCTTCCGGTGAGCGTGACCGGGTTATCGGAAAGGAGGGCGGTGCCCGCAAGCAGGCGCAGCGATGTGCCCGAGTTGTCCAGGTCAAGGACCGTGCCCGGCGGGCAGGAGAGTTTCCCGTTGCAGCCGGCAACCGTGACGCTCTTTGCATCCCCGCTGATCGTTACGCCGAGCTTTGTAAGGGCTGCCGCGGTGAGCTTCGTGTCGTCCGCAATGAGTGGGTTTATGATCGTGCTCTCCCCCTCTGCAAGCGCCGCCGCTACCAGGGCACGGTGGGTGTAACTCTTGGACGGCGGGGCGGTGACGGAAAGTTCGATATTTCTCCTCTGGGGGAGCGTGACTATCATGCCGGAACCTCAATCTTAGGATAGCAGCCAAGTCTTTTGACCGTTGTGATTTGATCCAGCTCATACAGGGCCTCGTCGGTCTTTCCGGTAATGGCATAGTCGAGGAAGAAGACGTACGTCCCCATCCCCCGTTTTGTAGGCCTCGACTCGATCCGGGTCAGGTTGATCCCCTTCCGGGCAAAGACGCCGAGAAGCTCGTAGAGCAGCCCGGCCCGGTCGGTGTCGGGGTCGATTAAGAGGCTGCATTTCCCGGCCGGGCAGCCGGGCCCGGGGCTTTTGGCGATCCGCACGAACCGGGTCGTGTTCTCAGGATTGTTCTCGATGTTAGCGTCCACGACCGGGATATGGTAGATCGCGGCCGCGGAGAGCGGGAGGACCGCCCCGGCGTTCGGGGTCTTTTTTGCTTCAAGGGCACTCGATGCATTGCTGCTCGTGTGGATCACGGGAACACCGAGCCGTTCGAGATACGCGCTGCACTGCTCGTGGGTCTGGGGGTGGACATAGACCACCCGGATCTGCTCTTTTGGCACGGGCGAGGCAAGGTTGTGGTGGACGGGGAGGTACATCTCCGCGGTGATCGAGAGGTCAAACCTCATGAGGCAGTCCATGGTCTCGCCGACCGCGCCGGCCTCGGAGTTCTCGATCGGGACAAGACCGTCGCCTTCTCCTGCCGCAACCGCGGCAAAGACGCCGTGGATGGTGGGTTTGAGCACGATCGTCGTGTCTTTGAGCCGGGTGGCAAGTTCGTGGGAGAACGTGCCCTCGGGCCCGAGCGTGACCAGGGTCATCTCTTCACCATACATTCGATGAGCCGGTCGGTAAGCTCCTGGCCCCGGCCGCAGTAATCTCCCAGGTGCAGGTTGTCTTGTTTGAAGAATGCCTCGAAGGCAGCCGGATCGCCGGATTTTACGATTGCCGAGAGGTCTTCTGCTGCCGCCCGGCAGGCATCGATGACCTCGGGTACGTACGGGTTCTTTTCCAGGATATCGGCATAGAGCGCGCCGTCCTGCGAGAGGAGCCGGCCGACAAGGCCCAGTTCGATCTGGTACACCGGGCTCATGTAGGGTTCGGTGGCCCTGATGTCGCAGCCGCTCCTGCGCATGGCGTCCGCCATGCAGATCGTGACAAAGTGCGTGAGCCCCTGCACGACGGCCATCATCCTGTCGTGCTCTTCGGGGGTTGCCCGGGTGCAGACCGCGCCCTCGCGGGTAAAGATCCCGGTGAGCCGCGCTACGGTCTCTTCCGGTGCCCGGGCCGGGCAGACCACGATCGTCTGGCCGGCAATAGAGGAGACGCTCGGCCCGAACATCGGGTGGAGCCCGATAACGTCTGCCTTTGATGCGAGCATGGCTTTGACGGGCGCCACCTTGAGGGAGGTGAAGTCGCAGAGGAGCTGGCTCTTTTCCATGACCGGGGCGATCTCCGCGATCACATTCTCCGTCTCCCGGATCGGGACCGAGACTACCACGATATCGCAGGTGCCCGCAAGATCCTCTGCCGTGAGCGCGGTCGTGCGTCCCGAGACGAGCGTCTCGTACCCCGCCCGCTCAAAGACCGGGCAAAAGAGCCGGCCCATCTTTCCCGTGCCGCCGATGATTCCTGCCTTCATGCTCACTTCTCGCGGATCGTCTCTTTGACGGCCATGCCGAAGTGCCGGCCGCCTTCGAGCACGCAGCCGAGGATAGTATCTCCTGCTGCAAGGTTCACTACCGAGATCGCGTTCCCGCCGGGGGCAACGAGCCGGATCGTCTCAGCGTTCTGGAGGATCAGGCTTGCCTTTGCGCCGCCTTCGGCTTCTGCATCGACAAGGAGGAGCGGCCGGCGCTCGATCTTGGTCCTGCCGACAATCGCGGACCGGGCTGCGCCGGTCTCGTCCGAGACAAGCACCTGCCCGCCGATGGCAAGATCGGCAAGGTACGCGGTCTTCCCGTCCGGGAGGAGGGTGTAGGCATGGACTGCGCCGGCGTTTACCCGGAAGGGCCGGGGGGCAACGTACGGGTTTTCGAGCGTTTCCGCATGGACAAGGAGCATGGCTGACGAGGTGTTTCCCATCAGCATGCCGTCCCCGTCTTCGAGCATCGAGCAGGTATCCACGCAGACCCGGTCGCCCATGCCCACGGGGCAGATCCTTGTGACCGTGAAGGGCACGAGGTGGACGGTCCCTGCGGCGTTCTTTACCAGTTCTGCGATCTCCTTTACCACGGCAGGTTTGTCGGTCTGCAAGAGGATCCCGTACACGCCTTTCTCAAGAACGGTGAGCGCGAGTTCTGCCTCGTGCCGGTTCTTTACCGCTGCCACGATCCTGTCGGACTGGGCAACAAGGTTTTCGAGCGGGATGACCGTCCAGTCGCTTGTCGTGACGATCACGATCCGGTTCTTGCCCTTCTCCGCTGCCTCGTTCTCGCTTGCCTTGTCGGTGATCCGGCACTCGGCCACGTCTTTCCCCGGCACAAGGTCGCCATCCGGGGCAATGGTGGTGATCCGGCCCAGGCGTTTTACTTCTGCGGCATGCTCTGCCACGATCGCATCCGCACCGCTCTCGATTGCGGTGGTGACAATATCCTTGTTCCACGGCCGGGCATCCACCCAGAACTGCTTCATTTACTGCTTCTCCAGCGCCTTCTTCGGGTCAACGTTGTGGTGCACCACACGGCAGATGGCGTGCACGAATGCCCGGGTGTCCTCACGCTGGAAGGCGTTCCTTCCCATGCAGACACCGGCGCCGCCGGCGGTGACCGAGTCCCGGATCATTTCGAGCGATTCAAGATCGCTGCACTTCTCGCCGCCGGCAACAAAGACCGGCACCGAGCAGGCTTTGGTGATCCTCGCAAATGCCTCGGGGCTCCCGGGGTAGCTGGTCTTGATTAAATCGGCGCCGAGCTCTTCGGCGACCCTTACGCAGTGACCGACCGTCTGCGGGGAGGTCGGGTCGATGCCCTTCCCCCTCGGGTAGATCATGACCAGGAGCGGCATGCCCCAGCGGTTGCAGTCCCGGGCGATCCGTGCGCCGTCTTCAAGCATCTTCGACTCGTTCGGTGCGCCGAGGTTGATGTGGATGGAGACCGCATCGGCGCCGAGCGCGATTGCCTCTTCGACCGTGCAGACCAGCACCTTGTCGTTCGGGTCCGGGTTGAGCGAGGTGCTGCCCGAGAGGTGGACGATGAGGCCGATGTCCCGACCATGCCTGCGGTGGCCGCGCTTGACCATGCCCTTGTGGAGGACGATCGCGTTTGCCCCGCCCTCGCTCACATCGGTGATCACTTTTGTCATATCTAAGAGGCCGTCGATCTGGCCCATGGAGAACCCGTGGTCCATGGGGATGATCACGGCCCTGCCGGTGTTCCTGTCCATTATGCGTTCGATCCGGATTTCCTTGCCAATCATGAGTCTCACCCGTTGAGGACTTTCAGCGCTTCTTCGACGCTCTTGTTCTGGTGCACGATACATGCCGCTGCCCGCACAAACTTGTCCGGGGTCCGGTGCTGGAAGGCGTTCCTGCCGATCGAGATCCCGGCCGCACCGCCCGCCATCGCGCCCTCGATTAATTCTAACGTTGTGCGGTCATCCGTCTTTGAACCTCCGGCGACCACGACCGGCACCGGGCAGCCCCGGGTTACTTCGCGGAAGGACTCCGGGTCGCCGGTGTACACGGTCTTTACGATATCGGCGCCGAGCTCGGCTGCCACCCGGGCGGCGAGCTTGACCTGGTCGAGGTCGTTGTTCTTGGTGATGTTCTTGCCCCTCGGGTACATCATCGCAAGGAGCGGCATCCCCCACTCCATGCACTCGACCGCTACCGTGCCGAGATCGGAGAGCATCTTTGCCTCGCTCTCGGCCCCGATATTGACGTGCATCGAGACCGCATCGGCGCCCATCTTTATGGCGTTTGTGACCGAGTTCACAAGCACCTTCTCGTTTGGGTCCGGCGCAAGCTTCGTGCTTGCCGACAGGTGCAGGATAAGGCCGATGTCCCGCCCGCCCTGCCGGTGGCCGTGGAGCGCAAGACCCACGTGGCCGATTACCGCGTTTGCCCCGCCGTCCGCGATCAGGTTCACGGTCTGGCCCATATCGATAAGGCCCGGGATCGGGCCGTCCGAGACCCCGTGGTCCATCGGGACGATGATCGTCTTCTTCGTATTGCGGTTCATGATTCTTTCCAGGCGGATTTCCTTTCCTCTCATGTTGTGCAACTCCTTTTTTTCAATGCCTTTTTTTAAACAATCAACAATGTGAATCGGTAACTCTCAATCAACTACAATCAACAGCGCCCCTTCGAGCCAGCGAACGAACGATCAGCGGCGAAGGGGCTTACCGGTACCAGGGATAATACCTGAAACCGAAGCTGCTAAAGAAGCTAAAGAAGCCAAAGAAGCTAAAATAGCCGGAAGCGCGATAGCCGGAGCTTGTCGCGTTTGTGCTTTCAGAAACGGAACCTGTTATGCTGCGGACGGTGCTCTCGCTTTTAGAGATAAAGACATTCCCGAGGGAAAAAACCCTCACGGGTGCGGACGCATCCTTCCTGCATGATCATTTGTTTGGGAGTGCTGGTATATAATGGTGTGTGCTAAGGTGTAGCATGGTTGGATCGATATATAAAAAGGGAAGGTTTGAATGAGTCAAGGAACCACATTATTATTGTTTTTTACGGTTTCCATTCTCATCATAATTCTGAGATTTTTCCAAACCACATGCATTTGCGAGAGCATCGAAAGTCTTTTTCAGGATATTTTCGATATTTTCGTTATACTCTTCAATCATAACTTCGGGCAGTGTAAGTATCTCTTTCTGAATTTGTGGAATGTCTCTTTCAAGCATTGGATATCGGTTTTTGTCTGTGCACCGTGTAAACTTCTGCACTCCAACAAGAGTTAAAAATATAATAATTGGTCCTTCGATATTCAATCCCTTTAATGCGAGTAAATAGTTCTTGGATGCGTCTATTATTTTTTCTTCAAATGGGGTCAATGGGATGCACGAATCCTCGATTCCAATAAGATAATTACTACCGACCGATTCAATAATCCCATTTCGAAATAATTGAACATATTCATATGGATTTTTTTCGCCAACTTTGCCAATTTTAACTTTTCCATCGGAATTAAATGTTCCAATGAGTTTATAATCTGTCAACGTTGCAATATCTTTAATAATTTCAGGATATTGTGTAAAATCGATTAATGTTTGAGGATCAAATGCATTAATTGGAATAACATGGAGTATAACTTTTGGAGTTTCGATCGTTTGTAGGGGTGAATCACCGTAATGAATACTATGAATGCGTCGATTAATAAATGTTGAAATTTTATCAAACCGAGATTCCGATAAATTAAATGCATTTCTTAATTCAATGACATCCAATTGGTACTTTCCTTTTGAGTTTCTTGAACAAAATTTATCCCAACCTTTAAAAATAATTCTGTGAGGACTATTCCAACTTTTTTTAATTCTGATAATTATCACATATTTTCCAGTGGACAATTTAATTGAATGTGATTGAGGCGGTGTTATTCGAGGTTGAAGTCCATTTTGAATAATACTATTAATTCTTCGGATTTCTTCATCAGCGTTTGTAATATCCAAACCCACTATTTTTTCTGGAAATCCTGTGTTTCGATTTTCGGTAATCCCAAAAATTATATCTCCCCCATCAGTATTTGCAAAAGAAGAAATATCCGCGAGAAATTCTCTTTTCTCTTCATCATTTCCAACGTTAATTTTTTCTTTATATTCTATTGTTCTTCCTTCTGGAATTTCATTATCAATTAATTTCTGCAAATCTTCTAAATCAATCTCATCGATTTTATTTTTTTGAATCATAATATTTGATTGGTTAATGAGTAAAAATAGATAAAGGTTTTAACCCTCCATATTTCGGAGTTTCCACAATACCGAATTATTCCCAGTGTTTTTCCGGTAATGGATCCGCAGCGGGGGCGCCCCGTCGGGGGCGGCGGAACTCCTCGCTCGTGGGGGTGTGGGGGCGACAGCCCCCGCGATACCATCAGACCCATCCGGAATTTTTTGAACCCCCAGTATCTTAACCGGACCGGCCACAAAACAACGATTCGAACCAATGCAAAAATGTCCCGGTCGCGGACCCGGGGGGTACCCCACCCCCCTCCTTTCGATCAAAGTGGGGGTCACCCTCCCCCCCTTGTGCCGGGCCGGGTGGGGGGTACCCTCCACTCATGATCGCACCCGGCCCCCCACCCCCTCCTCTCTCAGCAAGAGGAGGAGCTACCCCCCCGCACTTCCACTATTTGGGGCACCGTTTCCCGTGGAACTCCGGCGTGAACCCGCACGCAGGGAAAAACCGGGAAAGGGGGGTAGTCCCCCCACCCGGACCGTTCGGGACCCCCCATCCCCCCACCAATGTTCCCGTAGCCTCATACCCCTCCCCCCTCCTCCCTCAGCATGAGGGGGGACTACCCCCCGGTTCCGGCACCGGAACGTGTGCTTCGGGGGGAGCATTTCGCCGGACAAGGGGGGGTGCCCCCTCCGTACCCTGAGGGCGGAGGGGGTGGCCGATCGTACGATGGGGAGGGGGTACCCCCTCCTCTCCTTTCGATCAATGCGGGGGGTACCCTCCCCCATGTGCCGGGTGGGGGAACCCCCCCTTGCTTCCCAATGAAACTGCAATAACGATCACGTAAGAGCAGGGAGCGTTGCCACAACAAAAAACAGGGAACTGGTTAACCATTACCAGGGGGTAGTTCCCAGACCGGACAGGGGATCAATCCCGTCTCTTTTTCAGGCACCGGCGGGCAGCATTGTTCCGGTACTGAAATAGTGGTCAAGGCACCGCTTGAGCATCCCCGTCAGGCCGGCAAAACGCTCATCGAGCCCGGTTTCAACAAACCGGTTCCCCGCTTCTGAAAGTCCGGTCACCGTCCAGGTTATGGCAAGATCGGTATCGCCCGGTGTGGGTTCTGACAGATCCATCTCCCAGAGAATGGTCACAAAACCGGGCGTGATCCGGGAGATCGCAACACGTCGGCAGGGTACGTGTTCGGTAAACATCCAGATTGTCAGGCCCTCATCCGGAAACAGGGTGGTAAAAACACAGCCGGGCTCTGCGTAACCGGATTGCGAACAGACCATGGTATAGTCCCACCCGGCAATCCAGTCGCGTTCCCGTTCGGGGCAGAGGAGAGGAAAGACATCTGCCGGGGGAGCATGGAGATGCAGCACGGCTTTTTTTGTGGCCCGGCTGCCGGATCCGTGCGTGGGCCGGCTCATGCCCGTCCCCTCACGGGAAAAAAATCCTGCGCCGCATCGTCTCTTCTCACGGATAATTTTTTCTTGTCCTGTCTGAACCCGTGCTGTTGCATACCGGAACCGTATGACCGGATCGGATAAATAGTTTGTTAGTTTGAACTAACTAATTTCCGACAGGACTTATTCATCCGGTTCAAGCGGGCTCTCTACCATAATCCGGAATGCACGGGTCAGGATCTTCTGCTCCGCCGGTGTCGTGCACAGCTCCAGCCGTTCGATGAATTGCCGGCATGCCCGATGCTTATGCAGGAAAACTGCCTGTCCCTTTGCCGAGAGGGAGAGGAAAAATTTCCTCTGGTCCGTCGTGGACCGGGTACGGATCACAAACCCGTCGCTGATCAGTCTGGTGACTGCTGCCGTGGCCGATGGCTTGGAGACCCCGATGATACGTGCAAGTTCGGTCAGTGTAATATTTTCATTGCGGTGGATCGCCTGCAGGTAAAAATACTGGTTAATGGTGATATCGGGAAACCCGGGCACCGATCCCGGTTCGGATCCCTCGTTCTCGATGAGGATATGGTGGTATCGTTCGATGACCTGCAGGAACAGATCCCCTAATTCCATGATCATAGTGGGGCACGGCCGGCGTTTAAAGATGTTGAAAGACCAAAAAATCACCTCTTGGCAAACCGGTCCTGGAAAAATCCCTGGCTCTGGTACAACGCAGCCACGGGATTATGCCCGAGGGCACGGTCCTTGACAATGAGCGGCGTTGTCTCTGCCGTACAGTTTTGCAGGAATAAAATGTCGTGCCCGACGCAGAGCCCGACCATGATATTTAAGTCCGTTTTTTCCCGGTTGAGGATCTCTGCCTGCAGGATCGGGTTGCAGAAGATGTTCCCGGGCATGCCGAGATCCTGCGGGTTCACTTCCCCGCAGAGACAGGACAGGGAGACGACTTCAAAGCCGCTGTTTTCAAGAATGTCAGATAACATCTTCGCTTCCGGCATCAGGGCATAACACGTGGCGATGCCCAGTCGTTTCATTCCCCGTATCTTAGCGTATTCGATAATCTCGTGGATCCGGGTCCACGCATACTTCTCGGTCTGTTTTTGCGGATCAAGCACTTTCTTCATCAGGCCAAGCCATCCCTTCATGACCGCCAGGTTTTCCGGGAGCCGGTACTTTTCTGTTGCCTCTTTAACCAGATCCGGGTACTTTTCGGTTGGGCAGGATGCCGGGACCTTCCCGTTCTTTTCTGTTGAACCGCACCGGCGGACGGCACATTTTACGCACTGCGGACTGTTCGTTGCCATACAAAAAAAACTCCTCTGATAACAAGCATCCGTTTCCCGCTTGGTTACAAATACCATGCAGACGGAAAAACGTAACATTGTTGCCAAAAAATAACTATTGGAGGAAATATGCCCGAATCAAAAATACCGTCCAAATGCCCGGTGGAATTGTTCTGCGAGGTCATGGGGAGCCGGTGGAAGATCCTCATCGTCTGGAACCTTAAGGACCGTACGCTCCGGTTTACTGCGCTCCAGAAAAAAATGCATAACGTGAATTCAAAGACCATCACAACGCATCTTCGGGAACTGGAGAACCTAAAGATTATTTCAAGGGTGATGTATCCCGAAGTTCCGCCCCGGGTTGAATATTCCCTGACGGAATACGGCAAGGGGCTTCTCCCGGTATTCGGTGCTATGCGAAGCTGGGGCCTGCAGTACCTGGAAAGCGAGGGAATACCTGCGAAAAAATGCTAGGGCAACTGGCGCGGATAATGGGGTCTGGAGGGGCAGGTCCGGTGGCACTCATCAGTAGGGGGTACTCCCTCCACCCTGATCAGACCCACGTTAATCCGGGCCCGAATATGGCTCTAATTCCCCATTTCATATTTTGACCCTTTCCAGAAACCTCCGTAAATCGACCCGTTTCAGTTCGCGTGGAAAATTACGCCATATAATCGCTCCGATTGCCGAAATTCGCCTGATTTCGATGTCAAAGAATCGCCCTTAATGGCCTTACAATCGATGAAATTCTCTAGGACAGGCAAATACCCGATCCCTGCCGGTTTTCGCCACTATAACGCTGCTACCAGTTACCTCACGGTATCTGACGGAAAACACCCCAAATGACCCGAATTATTACCGTTTTTTCGGGAATTATTACCTCCCAGCCCGGAAAAACAGGAAATCGGAGCCCGTAAAAGGCGTATTTTTGCACTACGGATACATCCAAAAAACCGGTGTCTGGTGAAATCCTTGTGGAGCGACGAATATCCACGTTGGAACAAGTGAAAATGTCGGGGGCTGTCGCTTCAGATTTTTATATCACACTTGTGCAATTCACTATCACCAGGCACCACTATTGATATCGACGGGAGTGGAGATAAAATTTGTTACACATCTATCAAGCATCCTCATACGTGTTCTATTCCTTGTTCACTTAATGTATAATCTCGTGAGTTTTGTTACACGGGGGAGCGTGAGAAGGAAAGTGATCAAAGGCCTTCTCCGTCCAACCACCACAACGGAACTTGCGAAGATGATTGGTGTCGACCGGGCTGCGGTAAGCCGTACCATCCATGCAATGGAAAAAGTCGGGCTCGTAGAATGCCTGACACCGGATGAAAATAGGGATCGCTATTACCGGATAACTGAGACCGGGAAAAAGGTCGTCGCGATTATTGAAGATATGGAAAAGTAGTTTTCTCGGGGTTTCCGCAAAGTATAACCTGACTTTTCAATGGGGTTGAATGCATCTGTTAAGGAGATTGCATCACAGCGCCATTTGGGGATTTTTATCCAAGAATGGTTCCGGCCGACAGGGTATTAGTGCTGGCGATGAGTGAAAAAAGAGTTGCGGTTATGGTGACCATTAAGGGATTCCTGAAAATATGATATTCATAAGAGGAAGTCATGCAAAAATCTCACCTGTTCCTGATTTTAGTCATATCGCTCTGTTGTCTTGGGGCAGGGCTAGCTTTTGTTGAAGTCTCCACTCCAGATGTCAAGAATGACACTCTTACTGTCGCTCACCCGATAAACACTTCATTAACGGGACAACCGGATGTATTCCTTCCGGAAAAAAATGTCTCGTTGAATACAATCAGTGAAATCACGCAAAATATGGTGTCGAGAACCGAGAATGTAATTGCGATATCCGCCGGTAATGAACAGAGCCTGGCCCTTCTGGAAAATGGGACTGTCATTTCCTGGGGGGCCAGAAACATGACCGGTCTCGGGGATCTTCCTACGAATCTCACCCCGGTGGGTGCAGTATCTGCAGGTAAATATCATCTTGGAGGTCTTGCCCTGAAAAATGACGGGACTGTTAGAGCCTGGGGATGGAAATGGTTTCATGAATGGGATGTACCTCCCGGCCTTGAAGAGATCACCGCAATTTCTTCCGGTGGCTGGCATAATCTTGCGCTAAACCGGAACGGAACCGTGGTTGCCTGGGGTGACAACGGATACGGAGAGTGTACTGTTCCTTCAGGTCTCACGAATGTATCTGCGATATCTGCAGGGTACTATTTCTCTCTTGCGCTGAAAGACGATGGATCTGTCATTGCATGGGGACGGAATAGTCATGGTCAATGCAGTGTTCCGGAAAAATTAAAACATGTTCACTCCATTTCAGCGGGAGAACAACATAGTCTGGCACTGATAGAAGATGGGAGCGTTGTCGCATGGGGAAATAATTACTACGGGCAATGTAATGTCCCGCACAATCTTACAAACGTCATTGCGATATCTGCGGGATGTGATCACAGCCTGGCACTCAAAGATGACGGGACCGTGGTTGCCTGGGGAGACAACCAATACGGTCAGTGCAATATCCCTAAAAATCTCACCAATGTCACTGCGATATCTGCAGGTTGTAATCACAGCCTGGCACTCAAGGATGACGGTACTGTTGTTGCCTGGGGCAACAACCAATACGACCAATGTGATATCCCTCAGGAATTATGAGGAAATGGGACACTTTAACGTTGCATAGTGTTCGAATTTCTCACTACCGCGGGAGAGGCAATGCGCAGGAATCTTATACGAAACCTCAAATGTGGGTATCTTGTAATATCCCTAAAATGGGATTGAAAAAAACAATCTGCACCTTAATCTTTTATAACGATGATGCCTGTTAATGTCGGATATTCCAGTTCTTCTATCCATTTAACCGTGGACGGAGCTGATGAATAACAATCAGTTCCTGTCTTGCCTTCAGGGCATACAGGATCTCGCCAGATGATTTTATTTTTTAAATTTTCTTGTTTTGTCCCCACAATAAGCCTTGCATGGCCGTCTTTTCCTGCTTTTACTGGTCTCTTGGCCTTTATCTCCGTATTTATCGTATCAAATGTGGGTGTTACAGACAGCGATCCACTCTTTCCTAATCCCCCATCGTTTACTGCTTTCGTATAATATCCAATTTCTCCAGAAGCCGTGGCTGCAGGACAAGTCAACGTCGGATCTACTTTGTCGCAGTCAACCTGCGAAGTATCCACTCCCATTGTTTTCGCAATATCACACTGGGATCTGCTGTCAGCGTTGTCCAGACCATAATATTTGGTCGCCATCTGTGCCACAGCCACGACGCAAAACTGATTACATATCTGTTGAGCCTGGGGAATACCATCAATATAATAAATTTCGCTGATGCCGCTATCGCCCGATCTTATCAGGGGAGACCGTCCGTTATGAGTGAAGTCTGCTTCTCCCGAAGTTTTATATTTTCCATTATCGGTGATGTCTTTTGTCCCCTGTGCTACAACGGAGGGGTCTGTTTGTGTTGATTTCGTTGTTGTATCGATCACAGTGTCAGAATGTTTTAAATTTGCTGTGACGGTAATCTTGTCAAAATTTTCGTTTTCCGTTTTCGCTGTAGCGGTATATGTATATGATCTAACAGAACTGCTAATATCCAGATCTATCGATTGTATTGAGGAGGGGCCTGCATTGTTTAAATCTGTTATAGTTACCAGAGATACCGAATGCGAAACATTGGGATCGATCGCATTATTTTTAATAATCAACGAGGAGATGTCACCGGAACATTGATCATCACTGCCCCGTTTGCATAGTGTCCCGCTCCACCCGTTATCTCCAAGATACTCAACGGAATAAATCGGGCTGTAATCAATCGCTGTGTTGAAAGGCTGACTTAAAAATAAATGATGTTTTGCAGTGTTTGCTGCACTGCACCCGGTGTTTGCATAACATACACCTTGAGGGATTGTCGGTAGATGGAGAGGATATGAGTTTGCGGAGAGGGAATAACTTTCGTCACCAACATTCTCGTTTATTTTCAAAAGTATTTCGTTTGTTTTTGGATCTGACACCGTTACCTTCCTGGGGGTGGTACTGTCTACTAATGAACCCGAAGGAAGATAATGAATAACGGTCGTAGGAAGTGTATTCCCGTTGGGTGTTTGGATAGTGGTGGCATCTTCATCATTCGCCCAGGCAATCTGAATGCCGTTCTGGTCAAAAATGCGTGTAACATCGTTAGCGGTACATTCAATCGTGGCGCCCCTGGGTAAATCAAGATTTAAGCCATCAGAGTTCGGAATCGGTTTCCCGGGGCTGATCGGCCCGGTGACATGAATCTCAGCAACGGGTTCATGGATTGCGATACCATAGTCCGGACCGAGAGAGATATCCGTGTAGTTTCCATCGGTCGGCGTCTGGACACCGGTCATGTTCTTCCCCCACACCAGGATATGACCGTCGTGGGTGAGGGCTGCACCGGTATACGGGCCGGCATCGATCGTGATATACGTGCTCTGGTTCGCGGGAACTCCGGAGACTTCGCCATATTTGTTCCCCCCGGCGGCGCGGATGTATCCGCCGGCACTTTCATTTCCTTCCGCAGTCAGGCCAAGGCTGAAAGCCGCACCGGCAGCGATATCGGAATACACGGCATTCGTGGGCAGGTCGAGCTGACCTGCGTAGTTTTTGCCCCAGGCAACGACCGAACCATTGCTGCGGAGGGCGAGCGCATGGTCTTTACCAGCGGCGACACGGATCCAGCCGGTATCGTTGGGGACATTATTGAACACGTCCGGGTTGTCTGTCGCATCACCCTGGGCTTCGAGATGCGTTGCCCCCGAACGGTCTGCATACAGGACCAGGCGCCAGTCTTTGTTGGGGAGCGAGCCGTCAAAGTACTGCGAGACCATGAGATATTTTTTATCCGGGGATGCATTCTGCATATCCAGGATCTTACCCGTTTTCGATGGGCTTCCCCGAGGATCCCATGTCCCGAGGTCGCCGGATGTGGTTATGCCGGCGCCGTTGGTTGCCTGAGCCCAGGTATATTTTTTGAATTCAGAGTTTAATGTGCCCAGGGGGCCGATAAAGTGTTCGAGCATGCCGTTGCGCCGGATTGCAGCATCTCCGCCGAGACTGGAATAATCGGTATACGTGGGCAGGTTGGTTACCTGGTTCAAATCACCAAAGAGAACGACGCTTTTGGGGGCATTAGTAACGGTAATGTACCCGGTCTTCAGGACGGTGCTGTATCCGACAGCGTTGTATGCCCGGAGGGCAACCGAATAGGTTCCTTCATTCAGATAGAGGTGTGTGGGGTTCTGCGCCGTTGACCCGGCAGTTTCCAGCCGCCAGACCCCGTAGGTAAAACCCACCCCGGGCCTGTTGATCAGGACAACGCTGCCATCCGGCATGACGATCGCTGAGTCCCGGGGGGATCCCTGGCCCCATTCGGTACTTGCCGAAACCTGCACCCAGGTCTTACCCTTATCGGCCGACCGCCATACCTCCTTAAAAGAGGCGGTCTCATTTTCTGCCCCTATCAGGAGAATACTGTCATCCGGCAGCGCTACCGCCGATCCCCCATGCCGCGGACTCCACTCGGCACTTGCTGTTTGCTGGGTCCAGGTTACTCCCTTATCGGTTGACCGCCACACATCGTTCTTGGAGGGCATTGACCCGGTATTCCCCACGCCCCCCATCACGACAATACTGCCATCCGACAGCGCTACCGCTGGTGCATCATTCCGCGTCGGAAATCCGGAATCCGACGTCTGCTGTTTCCAGGTCGCACCTTTGTCGGTCGACCGCCATACGTCTTTGACCCATGTGCCGGAGTCAGGGTTATATCCCGCCATGAGGACTATGCTGTCATCCGATAACGCTACCGCGGAAAATCCGGCTCTTTGGTGCCAGTCGGGATACCCCGTCTGCCGGATCCAGGTCTTACCCTGATCTGTCGATCGCTGCACAGAGTTTGAAAAGTACTTGGGGTACTGCGTCCCCGTCATCAGGATAATACTGCCATCCGACAGCGCTACGGCAGGCTGGTCGGCTTGCGAGCTCCACCCGGCATTGTCGGTCTGCACGGTCCAGTTCTTCCCCATATTCTCCGACATCCAGACCTTGTTTTTAACATCCCCGTTCTCCGCCATCGCGACAATATAGCCATTCTGCAATGATACCACTGCTGCCTTATTGCCCTCGTCGCCCCATGGGTTGGAGGCCTGCCAGGTCCAAGGAGTAGTATAGGGTTCGTCGCCGAAATACCAGGCCCGGCCTGAGCCCCCCGAGCGATCGGTAAATGTTACATACAGGGGAGCGGTTCCGCTCGTTGCTGTGCTGTTGAAGGAGGCTAGCAGGGGTATGGGCCCTATGGTGACCGTTATTTCCGGCTGGGCCTGCGGCGATGCCCCAAGATTTTCCGCACTCCCGGACCCCGGAGCCTCCGCAAGAGCGACCGTCGCATTGACCGGGGCTGCCGTGGTCGGGCTGGTTGTTACTGCCGTTGTGGGCTGATTGGTCGGGGTTACTTCGGTGGTGCCCGTTGTTGTAATCGTAGTTGTCGTGACAGTAGTTGCCTCGGTGGTGGCTGGGGGAGAGGTTGTGACATCCGTGGTTGCCACCGGGGTCGGGCTTGGTGTCTGGTTGGTAACGGCTGCATCGTCAGAACTGGCCGCGCCGTCCGCTGCACTGCACGGCATCGCAATAAGCGCCAGCGCGATCAGCAACAAGCAGAATACAGCGCAGGAGGTTCTGATAAATTTCGTTACGGTCGGGGGGTTCTTGGGAGGGATATCTGAACGATTATGCATGTTCTCGGCCTCAGGTCTTTGGAAAAAATTGAATCAGGATTAATGAGGGCGCGGTCTGAGGAATCATCAGGGAATAACGAGCGAAAAACCAGGATCTGCCGCTCATATACCACGATCGCCCCCGACAACGTGTCATAGTTGAAAATTGAGTATGGGATACCCATAAACACGGCGTTGAGTGAAGATTTTTTTGCAGTTATTATTTTACGGAGAAAAACTACCGCAAAGCACTGACGGGTCTCGCAAATGATATTAATCCTATGAAAATGATAGCCGCTGCCCGTGTTTCCCCTCATTATAAGCGCTGAACGGTTGACCTGTTAAATTCAGTTGGCGGCATTCCACATTAAGACGAATTGGTGAATAGGCCACCAAATCGTTGCGTTTGCACATTCCTGTCGACCCGGTTCTGGCATCGAGAATTCATTGCCCCCATTCAGTAAAACCTAAGATCTCCGCCATACAGAGCACTATTTTAGCCCACGGGACCGGGGGAGGAAGTGAAAAAAATGTGGAGGTTATGCTGACAGGAGTACGGTTGCCCGCCATTTTCCTCCCTTGTTAATTTTTCCGCACTGATCGTTAATTTGTTAGTATCCTCATCTGGTGGTCTTTATGGATCGTGCCGGCCCGGTTCAGACAACAGTCTGGGACCTCAGGTTCATGATGAGCGTCACGATAACGATCAGTACCAGGGGGATTGCCACCAGGAGGGTTGTCTGCTGCGGAGCACCAAGGGCATGTTTTAGCCCGATAATCAAAAGGAGCCCGGACCAGATCATTGCCACGATGGTGAGAATGAGCGTGATAATATCGTGAGCGGCAACGAAGGAATTCCCGGACAGCTGCCCGCTGACATTCTCTATACCATTCCGGGCTTCGGTTTTTGCATTATTCTCAGCGCTGTTCATCGCCCCGAGTTTCTGGCCTTTTTCAAAAAGGCGATCTGAATCAAGACCGAACTTCCCATCAGTGTAGACTTCAACCGAATCAAACTCTGACGAGGCAATCGTATATTTCTCAAACGCGGTTGTCGGGGGAGGGACGATTGCCACACCGGAAAGTATGGCAGCGATCAACACAAAGCCGATGAACTGGGCAACAATGAGCGGTACGATCGCATATCCGCAGCAGGTCACGATGCGCCCTGCCCTCTCCCAGCCTTCGGGTTTCTTAAATGATCTGCTCTCCGGCGATCCGGAAAGATGATAAAAATAGCTGGCCGCAACGGTCCAGAACAGAACCGTGCTCACGAGCGCGAGAATTCCCTCCCCCATACCTACAGACGGAGTCATGGGAATATACTGCCGGATAAAACCGGAAACATATGCAACGGTCAGGATACCGGGTACTGCCGAGAGCAGGATGAGTAACATTGGCAAAATCGTGGAGGAATCCCGGGAAAAGAGCCGGGCAAAAAAGGCATCCGGATAAAAGAGATAATCCACGATACTGTCAGGTTTCGGAGGGGCGTCTGAAGCAGCCATAGTAAGCGATCCGGTAATTCTCCGGTGTTACTGTCCGCGCCGGTCTTTTCTTGGGGGGCCATGAAGGATCGGTACACCGGATTTACAGTACCATAAAAACAATACCTGAAAAACGTCCCGTTAACTGAAAATATTTTTTCGGTCTTCCTCGCGGGTGTATCCCTCTAATGCTCCAGTATTACTATGAGACACACAATAATACCAGGGTCGGGCGACGGCCCCGCGTGTATAATCGACAGGCTTCCGCCCCATACTCAAAATGGGGTACCCCCCATGTGCCGGGCCGGGCGCCAGTACGTATAATCCCGTCACCTTTTTCCCCCATGCTGGTATCGTTAATGATAATGTCCGGATCCCCATCTGAAAAGTCCCCCGCTGCACCGCTGGAAGTGTATACCGACGGGGCCTCGCGGGGAAATCCCGGGCCCGCGGCATACGGGTTCATCTTCGTTCGGAATAATGAGATCATCCTCGAAGAATCAAAAACTATTGGGACGACCACCAATAACACTGCCGAATATTGCGCGATCATATCCGCACTCAAAAAGGCACAGGAATTTGCCACGGGACCCGTACTTGTCTGTTCCGACAGCGAGCTCGTGATAAAACAGATCAACAACCAGTACCGGATTACCAAACCCCACCTTGCCGGGCTCAGGGCAGAACTTGCGACACTACAAAAAAAATTCCGGGATATCCGGTTCCGCAATGTTCCCCGGGAACACCGGTTCATCCGGCGGTGCGACGAGCTCTGCAACCAGGCCCTGGACCGGGAAACAAAGGGGTGAGCCCGGGAGATGCCGGGACCGGATCCCGGCGGTGTAATTCCCCCTCGGGGAGATTGTCAGACCATCCCTTCCGACCCTGTTTCTCCTTTCGATTCTCTCTCCCGGGCAGTTCTCCTTTACGTGCAGACCGAGAGCGAAGCCTCGCACCGGGGAGCACAGGCGTTCCCGCCGCCGCCAATCTTGCAGACCATGATGCAGACATAATACGAGGGCAGGTTGATTATCGGGAAATAACAGCCGGCACCAAGTACCGTCGTTGTTCCCGCTCCCCCGGTAATACCGCTTAATCCCTTGTCCGTGTGAACCGATCCCGCCACCGGCTGGTTTGCCGGCACGGCCATACCCGCATGTTCGGCGGTACAGTATCCTGCCCCGGACACGGTACCCACAATCGCCAGCAGGAGCATGCAGCATACCAGTTTTCTGAAAGTGCCATTCATAGCAGATCCCTTATGCGGTTGTACGGTCTGCCCGGGACATAAGGGCAGCGATGAGTGAAAAATAAAGTTCAGTCAGAAAAAAACACCCGCGATCGTCCCTGATGGCGGTGCCCGGGGCGGGGACCGGTCACCGGTTCGTTCCCCGGCCTTCCCCGTGCAGATGGCAAAAAACCAAAAACCCGGGATGTGATTCCCGCAGTACGGGGGCGGGAAACCCGAAATGGTCCGGCATACATCCTATTATACCCCGGGACAACCTATTGGTACCTACATAAACGGTTCTGAGCATACATATCATCGCGCACGATCCTGACGGATCGTGAATCTTTTGCGAGCTATGACCCCCTCTCTATAACCTTTTTTGTAGAATTGAGCGATTAAAACCCGGGCCGCGATCATCCGGCCCGGTTACCACAAACCAGAATAAAGAGTATCCAATGTCCAACCAGTTATTAAAATCAGTAGTTGCAGGAACGCCTTCAGGATATATCATCCGGTGGACCTGTCCCGCTTGTTATACAGAAAATGCAATCATCAACCGGTCCCCGGGGGAGTTTTACAAGGCAACCCGGGATTCCTCGTGCCGGCATTGCAGGACACGTTCCACCATTTCAACACCCGGCTTTCATAATTAACCCGCACTTTTTTTGGTTTTTTTAAGGATACGTTCCTGAGAACTACGCCGCCGCCCCACCCGGCCCTGTGGATCGAAAAACCAGGTATATCCGGTCGTTTCCCTGCACGGACATGCCACCCCGGCGCACCGGCCCGGACCGTACCACCGCTAGAAAAAAGTGGATCGGCAGCACAAGGAGGGGGCGGGAAATCCTCGCGTTCTCCCGGGGCCCCCGTAGGGTGTGCGCCCGGGGGAAAGCCAGCCCGCCTCGTTATGATAAATCCTGCAGATGTGCATTGCTTTATCAGTAGGCAGCGGGAGTATTGCGTATGTCACCGCATCCCGAACCCAGAAAAAAGACCCGGGACCCGCAGTCGCATCTCGGGTCATCAGCCGGGCAGGACAAGGAACGCAACATTGATGGAGAACGGCACCACCCCACGAATACACCTCATGCCGCCCACCACCCGCAGGCAAAACCGGTACTTCCCGCCCGTCACGACGCCCATTCCCATCCCCACGGCGACGAGCTCCCCGATCATACCAACCCGCCCTCGACCATCAAACCCTCGAAGAAGATGACACGGAACGGGAAATCATAAAAAACGCACACACTTCCTGCCTCAGGCCGGGTTCCTGCACCTGACAATCGCACAACGAACACATCAGGTGCGGGATCGAACGGAGGGGTGATTTGTGTCATCGTCCTCGGGCTCATGACAGGATACCGCCCGATCCAAAAGCCTCCCTACGGCAGGCTGTTCACCCGGACTGCGGCATCGTAACTTATGGCAATCCCCGTACGTCAGATTACGTACCAATGATCCGCACCCCTGCCCCCCGTGACAGAACGGGCACGCGGGGGTCATCGTATGTCAGTCTTACTGCCCGGCCTGCGGACCGATCCGTAAGAGTCGTTCCACGCCCTCAATCCAGATCTCCTTTTCCCGGGTATCGCTGGTCTTTGGAATAAAAAGGGAGGTAATGTGAAGGCCAATTGTCAGGGAATGGATAAACCTCGTGCTGTGGTTCAGGTCGAGATCGCCCGGGATCTCCCCCCTTGCCTGTGCACGGGCAAGGGTCTCGCGGATAACCAGCGAGCTGCTCCGGTACAATGCAGCAATCTTTCCGTGCTGGACCGGGTCCTGGAGCAACCGCACCGGCATATTGGTGAGTACCTGTGCGTACCGGGACTTCTGGTCAAAGAGCAGGTGGGCATAATCCTGTAAGACTTCGCGGATATTCTCTCCGCGGGAGAGGGTTTCTTCGATCTCTTCCTGGTTCTTTGAGAGCGCCCGCAGCACGACTTCGTCCTGCAGCGCGTCGCGGTTTTTGAAGTAACTGTACAGCGCGGGGGTCGTGACCCCGATCTCCTGGGCAATGGCATCGAGGGTCATGGCCTCCCAGCCCCTGTTTATCACGATAGTGAGCGCTGCATTCACAATCCGTTCTTTTGCATCCTCGCGGTACTCCCTGTTGACGCGTGCCATGGTTTCTCCTGCCCCTCTCCACCTTCTTAAAGATACTATTGGCGTTTTTACTATTTAAACAAATTTAAGCAACGCTAAACAAAAATAAGTATTCTTAATAAGATTTAAGTATACTTAAAACATATTAATTATAATAGCACAGACCCGTCCCGAAACCGGGAGAGGATGCATATGACAGATACGAGAAAAGCCACCCTATGCGGTGCACCGGGCGCCCGGGAATTCCGGGACTGCCCGTTTCCAAAGGAAAACAGCCGGCCCATCCCTGCCGTCCAAACATCTCCGGGCGTTCCCCGCAGGACAAAACCCCGGGGGAGGATCGCTCTATGATCGCCTTTGAACAGCTTGCCGCACTCCCCGGGGCAGTCGCCCTCGCGCCGGCCTCAGTCTGGATCGCCGCAGCCATCCTCGCCGGGCTGGCAGCCGTGATCGCAGTGCGGATAGCCCGGGAAAGAAGACTCCCGGTAAAAGGGGGCCGGGATGTGCAGGACGAAACGTTCCGGCCCGGCATTCTCTCCGGGGCAACCAGGCCCCGGATGCCGGAGAAGACCGGGGAAAACCCGGAGAGAAAACAGTTTCCGGGAAAAAATCCGTCCGGTTGTTCCCGGGAGCAGCTCCCATGACGCCCCCCGCAGGTACCGGATGCATTGTCCTGCTCCCGTTTCCCGCACGTGGCGGCCCCGCAGTACAGGACCGGCCGGGAAAATTCCCGGGTGGCCTTGGCCGGGGCCCCGTGTTGTTTTTGACCATGAACGGCGGCGACCTCTATATCCGGGGCGACGGGGCTTCATGTGTCTATGTCAGGAAGGATCCCGATGATCCGGATGCTGTACATTGATGCCGACCCGGAGATGTGCCAGACTGTTTCCGCATTCTGCGACCGGCTGGAAACGATCCGGGCAAAGACCCTCGGATCCGGGGAGGCTGCCCTGGAATGGCTCCTCTGCTCACCGGCAGATATCATTGTCTCGGAGTACCGGTTTCCCGGGGGAATCGACGGGATAACCTTTACCCGCAGGCTCCGTCTCCGCGGCAACAGGACCCCGGTGATTCTCTTTACGGCCGGCACATCCCGGGCCCTCAAAAAGGAGGCTGCCCGTAACGGGATCTTTAAGGTAGTGAGCCGGACCCGGCAGGGAAAAAACCCGGTCCTTCCCCTGATCCGCACCGTATTCTGGGCGTTAACATAAGAGAACTGCGAAAACCGGTATGCCCGTGAAACGCCAGTCCCGCAATGCTCCGCAGGTATCTGCTATAGGAGATCCTATAGTCACCTCACCAATCACCCTCTCATCCTGCGGGGGATTGCGGGGGCGAAATTTCAAAAAAGGGTATGTCCGGTCACTGCCGGGAGCCGGTAATCGATCCGGACGGGCCCCAAAAGGCTTGATTGTTTCCGCAGGAAGCACCGGCAGGGACTGCCGGTATTCCCCGTGGTTCGGGATACCCGGCCCCGCTCTTTTGTTACTGGTCCCCTCGCAGGGCGTACACAAACGACGATACCGTGCGGAGCTCCCGCCCTTCCTTTGCCCGGTTGAAATAGAGCCCCCGGTACTCCTCCCCGGTTGTGACCCGGAGCCGGGAAAAGCCCCGCGCCCGGAGAAACTCCCCTGCGCCTTCCTTTGGCATAAAAAACCGGAACGGTTCTCCCCCGCGGGCGGTCTGGCTCCCGAGATCTTCCCCGGTCTCCCCGGAAGGAGAATCTTCGTTACCGGACCCTGCCGGATAATCAAACAGCACCGCGCTGTTCCTGCCGGAATTATGCACGATAAAGGACAGGACTGCATCGACGGTCTGCGGGGTAAGGTACATGATCAGCCCTTCCATCACAAACAGGGTCTTTTTCTCTGTGGAATACCCGGCTTCCGCGAGGCGGGTGCCAAAGTCCTGCACTTCAAGATCCACCGGCACATAGACGACATCCGGGGGAAGCCGCCCGAAAATTTCTGCGATCTTCTCCTTTTTTACCTGCTGGGTATCGGGACGATCGAGCTCGAAGACGCGCACGCGGTCCTTGAATTCGGGGATCCGGTACGCCCGGGTATCGTACCCGGCCCCGAGGATCACCAGCTGGGAGAGGCCGGTCTTTGCCGCAAGCGTGATAACATCGTCGAAATGCCGGGCCCGGGCAGCAACATAACTCCGGAGCCCGGGGAAATGGCGGTCCGCATATTCGGTCAGCCTGTCGAGGCGGTCGGGATCGGTAAACCGGATCGCATACGGATCGTAGCATACCCGCTGGTCCTCGGGCAGCATCGATTCGGCTGCCCGGAATGCGGCCACATTCTCCGCGGTCCGGCTGGGCCCGGACCGGGAAGGGGCCTCCGGGGGATCGCGGGGGATATCCTGCTCTTCCATGAGAGAGCAGTTTTTCCCGGGAAGGTAATGAGGTTTTTTGTTTTACCATTCGCGGGAGGGACAGACCCCCAAAAAACCGGCCGATCGGGCAAAAACGGGGGGCGTTCCCTTTCGGGGTTTTATTTCCAGAACGTTGTAACAAAGAGCTCCTGCTCGCGGACAAGCGGGGTCAGGAAATACAAAACCGGCGGGACGATGATGGCGGTGACGATAACGTTCCCGATAAACCAGCCGGCAAATACCGAAAACAGGAGCGGTGCCGGGACAAGCCCGGCCGCACCAAGGGAGAGCGTCCCGCAGACCGCACCGACCAGGTTATTGAGGAGAATCCCGGATACCAGGAGGATCGCGACATCGCGCCGGCTGGCCAGGGCAACATCCGCGCCGAGCATCCGGAACGCAATGAGCGGGATAAGCACCTGGATGAGATCGGCAATCGACCAGAAGAGGGCAAATCCCGGGGAGAGCCCGCTTAAGACCCCGGCCCCGATCCAGCAGCCAAAATACGCGGCAATTACCCCGTACATCCCGAACCAGAGCGTGGTGATGATCATCACCGCTGCAACGATATACAGAAACGAGGTCCCGGGACCGGTTGTAAACGAGAAGACCGCAAACTTTGCCACCAGGGCATCCAGGCAGATGAGGAGGAAGAGAAGGGCAACGCGCAGGAAGAACGGGACGCCCGCAGCGCCGTTTACGCCGGTATCCGGGATAGTTTCTGCCATAATTTTAGTAATTATAATATCGTTTCAAATCATATATGAGTCCATCTTTTGACGCCTAACGAAATGTCCGAATCGACCAGAATATCTCATGAAACCCCCGGCAGACTCCGATCCGTGTTTGCCCGTCCACAGATCCAGGCACTGCTTGTCGCAGTAACCCTTCTTGCGGTTCTCCTGCCGTACTGGTGGCTCGCGGTCCTGTGGTCAAAGGAGAGTATTTCCCGGGAGGATACGCAGTTTGCTTTTGCAACAACGACCTTCCTCCTTGTCATGGTCATTGCGGATATGGCCTTTCTCATCCGCTACTACCAGGTAAAAAGGAAGCGGGAGATCCTGGAGATGACCCGGGAGCTCAGGGCAAGCGAAGAAGCGCTCCGGCTGACAAACAAGAAGATCAACCTGCTTTCAAGCATCACCCGGCACGATATCCGCAACCAGCTTACCGCACTCAAGATCTACCTGGAGCTGTCCCGGATTACTCCTGCGGATCCGGAGAAAGCAGCAGAATATGTAGAAAAGGAAGAGCAGATCGCTCTTGCAATCGAGCGCCAGCTGGAGTTTACCCGCCAGTACGAGAGCCTTGGGGTAAACACCCCGGTCTTCCAGGATCTCGCTTCCTGCATAGGGGAATCAAAAGCAGGGCTGAACCTCGATGGGATCGCGGTGCAGGTTGCCGGGATCCCCGGCGCAGAGATCTATGCCGATCCCCTGCTCAAAAAAGTGTTTTTTAATCTCTTCGACAACTCCCTGCGCCACGGTGGACGGGGGATGAATGCCATTACCATCTCCGCTGCACTCAGCAGCGGCCGGCTCGTCATCACCTTCGAAGACAACGGGATCGGTATCGAGGCCGGTAAAAAAGAACTGATCTTCGACCGGGAATACGGGCAGAACACCGGCCTTGGCCTCTTTTTGATCCGTGAGATCCTGGACATCACCCGGATCGCCATTATCGAGAACGGAACACCGGGTTCCGGTGCAAGGTTCGAGATCATGGTGCCGGCTGGCGCATACCGGGTTACGTCCTGATCCGCGATCAACAGCCCGGCCGAATGAGCGTTTCCCGCGAGGAAGCGCCCGGGGCCCGAGGGCGGGAATCCCCGCTCCCCGGATTGCACCAATTTTCCTTGTCCGGGTTCCGGGGTAAAATCGTGGGTTCTTCTTGATGAGGGAGCGTTTTTGCTTCCCGGAACATGCCCCGTAAGCCTGATTGAAGCAAGGAATTTTTTTCACTCATCAACAGGGTTATAGTCGGCCCCCGCATAACCAGAGAAGTATATCACCGGTATCTCCGGGTTACCCCGGGTCCGGGAAGATTGCAGGATCGGGTGTTTTCTCGGGAGGAAAATATGCAGGAAGAGCCACGCGCACGGGAAGGGTATAATCGGCTTCTTTGGGAGATCTGCTCCGCCCGGCCGTTCTCCTACCTCGCCGTCATTATCTTAAATGTCTCCGGCATGCTCTTTGCCATCATCAGCCCCCTTATCATGCGGTCGCTGATCGATGACGTGCTGATCGGGAAGAACACCGCCCTGCTCATGCCCCTGCTTGCAGCAATGGCCGGAGTATTCCTCGTCTCCGCCCTCTCAAACTATCTCTCCGCCCGGGTACGAGGAACGCTCTCAATCGGCCTGTACCGGGAATTCTCGCTCCGGGTGTTTGCCCGGCTCCAGCGGGCAGACTATGCACACGTGCGGAAATTCAAGACCGGCGACCTGCTGTCACGGATCACCGGGAATGTGACCACGGTTGTCCAGACCGCGATACGGACGATCCCCCAGATCCTGGTAATCATCTTTGGCATTGTCCTGCCGTTATTAATCATGATCAGCATGGACGCCGCACTCACCGCAATCGTGATCCTGCCGGCGCTCCTCTTTGTCGTCTCCGCGGCATGGTTCGGGAAACGGATGAAAGCTGCCCAGAGGCCGGCGCTGGATGCAGAGGCCGGCATCCAGTCGTTCCTTAAGGAAACGCTTCCTTCCCTGCCCCTTATCCGGGTATTCGGCATCGAAAAGTGGGCAGATAAAAGATACGATACGGAGTTCGGGCGGTTCTCGGACACCTCTGTCTCGGTCATCCGGCTCTCCTCCCTCTCCGCTGCCATCACCATGCTCATCTACAGCGTCCCCACCCTCCTGGTCCTGGCACTCGGAAGCATGTCCGTACTTGCGGGGACCATCACGGTAGGGACGCTGACCGCGTTTGTCGCATACGTCGGCCTCTTTTTGTCTCCCGTTCTCCAGGTCTCGGACCTCTGGAATTCCTATAAGTCGTCCCAGGCCTCGTACGACCGGGTTGCCGAGGTAATGGAGCTCAAGCCCGATGCCGAAGGCAGCGTTCCCCTGCCACCCGGGGGACCCGTGGAGATCCGGTTCGAGCATGTCAGCTTCTCGTATGACCGCCGCGTTGTCCTTTCTGATGTCAGCGGCCGGTTTTCTTCCGGGATCAATTACCTGACTGGCGAGAACGGGTCGGGAAAGTCCACGCTCCTGCGCCTTATCTGCCGGCTCTATTCCCCGGATTCCGGCAGGATCACGATCAACGGTACCGACCTCGCATCCATAAAAAGGGACGATCTCCGGTCAAACGTCTCAATGGTCTTTTCCGATTCCCTGATCTTCGATGGTACGATTGCTGATAATATCCTGATCGGGGACCTGTCTGCAACTGGTGACGAGGTTGTTTCGGCTGCAAAAAGAGCGGGGCTTGACGGGTTTGTCCGGACACTCCAAAAAAAGTACGATACGCCCGTAGGGGAGAACGGACTCAACCTTTCCAGCGGCGAGATGCAGAAGATCGCCCTCGCCCGTGTCCTCCTGCGGGATTCGCCGGTGATACTCTTTGACGAATTCACCCGGTCCATTGACGAAGAGTCCAAACGGTCCATCTATGAGGTTATCCAAAAGCTGACCGATAAGACGGTGATCATCGTGACCCATACCCCGGCAGATATAAGGGAGGGCAGCAATGTCGTGCATCTGTGAAAAGCGGCATGACCGCGAACAGGAGACCGGCGGGACAGGTTTCTTTTAAAGGGAGATACCGGCCCGGATACGGGAGAGATTGGCGGATCGGCCACGGGTTTCCCGGAATGTAAGTTATAATCCTGCCCGGTGAAACGTCCCGGTAACGCAGCACTTTTTTAGTGAAATAATTTTTTCACTCAACGCCAGGTATAACCTGTCCTGCGTAAGATATCCCTCTATCCCATCATACTAGAAGCCCGGGAAAACGGAGTAAACGAGATCATGTGCGAAAAACTCGGAGAATCCATCACTGCACCGATTACCGCAGCGGGATCGGGAATGGTAACATCATTTGCCGGAGGAGCAGCCACAAACGTGTTCTGCAACAGGACGGACTGCCCGTCCTATGGAAAATGGTGGTGCCCCTTCACCGGGTGGTAACCCCTCGGCAGGATTCCAGAAATAAACGCCCGACTCTTTTGTTTTTCTTTTTTAAGATGTCTGCACACTACATCATGCCGGACAACAAGGGCATATCGTACCCGATACGCCAATGAGTCCGCGTGTCCTTCAGGATCCGCCGTTCCTGTACATCAGGTTATATGCCGGGACAACCCATTCTTATATACATAAACGGTTTTTTCGCATTCTTCTGATCGCACCCGGTCCTTTCGTACCGGATGATTCCTGCGATCCTTGACCCCCCGATAAAACCTTTTTTGTACGTAAGGATCAGGGAAAACCCGGGATGTCGGCACCGACCCCCGGACGGATCAGGATATCAGAAGAGTACACCATGGCAAGCCAATCGTTAAAAACCGTAGTCGCGGGAACACCATCAGGGTATATTATCCGGTGGATCTGTCCTGCCTGTTTTGCAGAAAACACTATCGTCAACCGGTCCCCGGGAGAATTTTTCAAGCCGGCCCGGGACGCTACGTGCCGCACCTGCAGGAAGCGTTCGACCATCTCGACACCGGGCTTTCACAAATAACCCGACCCTTTTTTTCTCTTTTGTGCACTCTCCGTTCGGCAACCTGCTTACCCGGAGCCAACCGGCTGCTCTATTACCCGGATTGCTATAATGAATACTTCACGGACAACCTGTCCGCGGGGATGACGATGAAACTTCTTGCATTCAACGGAAGCCCGAGAAAGAAGGGGAGCACGGCAACACTCCTCCGGCATGCCATGGACGGTGCCGGAGCAGAAGGCGCAGATACGGAAATTATCGACCTGTATGATCTCAGGTACCAGGGCTGCACCAGCTGCTTTGCCTGCAAACGGATCGGCGGGAAGAGTTACGGGCACTGTGCGGTACAAGACGATCTTGCGCCGGTCTTACAAAAGGCAGAGACCGCAGACGCACTTTTGATCGGTTCTCCCATTTACTTCTCGCTTACTTCCGGCATGACCCGGTCGTTTCTCGAACGCCTCGCGTACCCCTACGCGGTCTACGATAAGCCGCGATCAACCCTGTTCCCAAAGAAGATCCGGACCGGTTTTATCTATACAGCCGGGGCATCGGATGCAATGGTAACGGAGATGGGCTATGACAGGAGTGAGAAGGTGACCGAGATGGCCATGGCCCGGATCTTCGGAGCCTGCGAATCGCTCTGGGTCACCGACACGGTCCTGTTTGACGATTATACCCGATACGAGTCCTCGCTTTTTGATCCCGCGGCAAAGAAAAAACACCGGGAGGAACAATTCCCCATCGATTGTAAAAAGGCATACGAGCTCGGGGCCCGGCTGGTCAGAAACGGATAATACCGGGGGCTTTCACCCTCATCCGGCATTCTTTTTGATCTCCATACGGCAGAGTAATCCCCCCGGTCCTTGAGTGCCGCCCCGGCTTTCCTGCCATAACATCCATTGCCCTGCCGGGATGAGCCTGAGGATCTTTCAGGTACTTCCTGTGAACCTGCCCGGGATCTGCTCTGCCGACAGCCTTCCCGTGAGGAAACCATTTCTAGTTTCAGGGCAAAAAAAGGTAAAATTACTATCCCGTGATCATTATGGCTGAAAAAAAAGGACACTTTGAAAATGGACTCTGGGTCGAAGACCCGGTTGCAGCCCCTTCTGCACCCCAGAAAGAGGATCCCCCGATCGACCTCCGCTTTGCTGCGGCAACAAAGTCGGTTATCTCCGCAATGGACGATCTCGCAAAGGTCACCCGCGACCTGGTGGGAACGGACGAGGGACGGAAACATATCGAAAAATCCGTAAAAGAGACAACGGATAACGTCAGGAAATCCTTTGACGATATCCTTGCCCGGGCAAAAACGGAAGTGGAGAAGGCCAAATCAGAGATGGAAAAGGAACAGGCAGAAAAGAAGACCGGCGCCGGGCAGAAGAAGTAATCCGGCGTGCCGGGGATTCCGGTAACGGATTGTACGGACCGGTAGTCAATTCCCGGCCGACAGTCTTTTTTTTTAATTTCCCCGCAGGGTGGAAAAAGAGAGAATTTTTTTACAGCAGCAGCCCGGCAAGCGCAAGGACCGGCAGTATCGTGACAATTGCCAGATGGGCGCTGTATCCCGGCGAGGTCTGGAAGCTGTCTTTTAAGGTCGGCATAAGCTGGGTATAGGCCGTGATGGTCACCACGAACTGCAGGATTACTGCCGCATAGACCGCCGCGGTCATCCCCGTTACAACCGCCGCGAGTGTTGCGATAAGGGCGAGGATGATCGTAATAAAGTGCGCCATCAGGTGCATCCCCTGCATCCGGAAGATAATAAAGCCGGTCGCCATGCTCGAGACAAGGATCGCAAGGCCGATCACAAGATAGGTCGTGTCCATGTTCTTTCCTCCTCTAAAAGTTCACCACGGCATTTCCCGGGTCGCTCAAAAGCTGGATAAAGGTCGCAGCGCCGGCAAGCTTGACACCGGGGACAAGATCCGCTTCGCCAATCCCGCGAAACGATGCCGAAAGCTCGCAGGCATACACCGTTACACCGGCTTTGATGACCTCGTCCATGAGCTCTGAAAGGACCGGAAATGCCGGGTGTTTGACCGTTGCAGCGTTTCCCTTCCGGGCAATACCCACGCCGTCCATCAGGAAAAAGATCGTCACCTTCTTTCCCATGGAGAGCGCGACTTTCGAGAAGATGAACGTAGCATAGGCCCGCTCGGCGTTCCCGATCCCATTGCTCTGGGCTACCACGACCCGGTCTTTTGAGACCATGCCCGCAGCGCCTGCCGCAGGCTCTTTCTTCTCGGCTTTCTCTACCGTAATGAAGTGCCGGTCGCCTTCTGTACCCTCTCCGACAACCTTCGAACCCGATGCAATGATCGCGGCAGAGACATCGGCAAGAGTGTCGGCGCTCCTGCACTTTACCTTCAGCCGGTCGCCCGGGGCAAGGGACGAAAGCTTCTCGCCTACGATCATGACCGGGCCGGGACAGGTCTCTCCCGTGACATCGATCTCTTCTGTGGTTGTTTCCGAAGGTACCATGCGGACCTCTACCTCCTTCTCGTGCGGTGTAATCTCAGTTTTGTACCCGTACTTCCGGGCCACGGCCTCCATGCCGGCTTCGGCACCGGGGCTTACGATAAACCGGACTTCTTCGCCGGGAGTCTCCAGGTCCTTTATCACATTGGTTGCAAGGAACCCTGCGTTTGGGGCCCGGATTCCCCGGGCCTTGATGGTCTTTACCATGTTACCCCCACTTTTCTTTGAAGGCCTTCAGGGCTGTTACGATCTTTTCCAGATCCTTTGTCGGGACACCGAAGATCACCTCGTCCTCGGCAATCCCGGAATACTTCCGCGAGCCGTTGCAGCCAAGCGTCATGTTGGGGACCCCGCGCTCCCGCACCGCAACCACGGCATCGGCACAAAGCGACTGGATGCCGGAGTAATCCGCGGCAAACCGGCCACCGGTGGCATAGAGATAAGCCTGCGAGAGCCGGAGGGCCTGCCGGGGCGTTGCCACGATCACGACAACGTCAGGGTCGAACTCTGCCTTCTCGAGCGGCGCATAGACCGAGGCATAGAACTGTTTGCCGGTCTTTGGCACCGCGCTCACGGTCTCAACAGCTCCCTCAACGGTCTTGAAGTTCCCAAGCTTCTGGTAGGTAGTGCCGTCAGAGACAATCTCCGGGGATGGCTCGATCCCCATGACAGCCGCCCCGCCCCGGCAGAGGTGCTCCGGCCGGGTTGCATAGCCGGTCATTCCCTTGAGGCGTGCGTCCTGCACGAACTGGCAGTGCCGGTGTTTTTCCGTAACCTTCTGGTATCCCACCGGGATATCCGCAGGGGTCTTTGCAAGCTTTACCGCGACCGGGCTGCCCTTCAACCCAAGGAGTCCGATCAGTTCCGTTCCCAGAGATTCATACTTCATGATTCAGTCTCCATTCTCCCGGTGAACCCGGGAATTTATACTATATTGTCTAAATACACTGATCCATATGATACAATATAAATGTTTTTACTATATCGTCTTCCCCCGCAATTACTCATGAACCCGTCAGTTATAGTGTCGTCATATAAATCTGAGATAACCTTATCAGTGAGAAGTTAGACTATACAGTATAGATGTCTCCCCGCGATCCGGAAAAGGAAAATCTTAGCGAGACCGAACAGCTGATAGTCTCGTACCTTGCTGCAAACCCTCCCGAAGAGGGGATGCTCGATAAGATCGCTCTGGGCACCGGCAAGAGCCGGGCAACGGTGCTCAAGTACCTTAACGCGCTCCACGACCGGGGTGTTCTCTGCTACCGCATCATCGGCCGGAACAAGCTCTGGACGGTAAAAAACGCCCGGGCACAACAACTATCCCCGTTAACCGGTAGTCCTGCCGCAGGAATTGCTAAGCTTGCGTTCCGGGCCTTTGAGCTGCACGCTGCGCTGCTCCACCGCGCCGGGCTGGAGGCCGGACTCGATATCCCGGGCACGGTCGTATTCACGATTCTCGATGATACCACGATTGTTGTTAAAAACCGGCCTGCCGAGTCGCTTTTCCCGGATGCCACATCGTTAAACGAGCTCCTGTGTCCCAGAGATGCAGCGCTCCTTGCAGCAGCACTCAATGGAAAACGGGGCAGCGAACCGGTCCGCCTCGAACTATCCTTAAAAGAACAGACCGGTGTCCTGCGCAGGTACCGCCTCACCTTCTTTTTCCCCCCGCCCGCAGGCCCCTCGGGCTGCATTGCGGCGATCGGCGAAAATCCTGCCGACATGACGCGGACAACCGAAGATCTCGCATCGCTTCTCTACATCATCCGGGCCGCGGGAGCCACACGGACCGAGGATGCACTCCTCAGCGTAGCCATGAAAGGGATCCGGGAGCGTCTTGTACCTTTCCGGGCCGGTCTTGTCTTCCTTGACGATATGCGGGTGGCATATGCAGATCGCCGGGTCCCGGCCGCCGCTCTCCCGGGGCTCACGCCTCTCGTGAAGCGCTGCCGGGATTCCCTGACCACCATTGCAATCGGGAAAGACGACCCGGCATATCCAGCCCTTACGATCATCGGGGGAGGAGAAGCGCCGGCAGGGGCTCTTGTGGTCCCGGTGATTGACGGGGAAGAGGCAACAGGGGCGTTCCTCCTTTTAACCGACACGGAGGTTACCGCCAAAAACATCGGGAATGTCGAGATCGTAGCAGATGAGATAGCAGGGAACCTCAAGCTGCAGCGCCTGGACCGCGAGCGCAGCGAGTACGTGAACACGCTCCTTGCCCAGACACGACTTTCGGCAATCCTGAATGATGAGCGGGATGAAGATGCCCTCCTTTCAAAAAGCATCCAGGCCGTGATGGATACCCTTGGTTTCGAGATGGGGTGCGTGTACCTGAAAAATGAAAAGGACGACATGGTCACCCGGGTAAAAAAGAACATGCCGGAAAATCTCGAAAAGATGTGCGTTTCCGGCGTGTTCGACTCCCTGTTCGGGCAGGCATTTGCCAACAAGGCGGTTGTCTACCTGACTCCCGAATCCCCGGCCTTTGCCGGGCTGGACCCTGCCGTACAAAAAAGCGGCGTGCGCACGATCCTTATCATTCCCATCCGGAACGGCGATACGGTCGAGGGCCTGCTCAACATGGGGAGCCCAGAAGAGAGACCGTACCTCCCGGCGAGTCTCGATACTCTCGCAACACTCGGCCTCCAGCTCGGAACGGCACTGGAGCGGTCACGGTTTGCCCGTGCGCTGGAAGGCCGCACTACCTGAATGTCCGGGGTCCCGATCGTTTCGGATAGCCGCTCCGGAAAAATCCTGTCCGGATCTCCTTTTTTGTCCCAATGGAAACATTGATTATACCCGGTCTGTGATTGGTGACTATGTACCAAGTTGCCATGAGCCGTAAGATGGAGAACGGGATTGTCGTATTCTGGCTGGAAAGAAACGATACACGATACGAATCGTTCAACTACCAGGAACTCCAGGACGCAAACATCAACGCACTCGACCTGCTCGACCGGCCAAAGTCCTACCAGGTCGATCCGGGTGCACACAGGATCATTGTGAAAAAATAACCGGGACACCGGTTCTGCCGGCGCTGAAAGAAACGCCTGTGTAAAAAAAGTATACCCTTATTTCTTTGCTTTCCGTATGATCGTGAGATCGCCGAGCGTCTGGGTGATCTTTGCCTGGGCCTTGCTCTCCGCATCGCCGGCAACGACATCGACGAGCTTGATCCCGAGCACCTTTTCGAGTTTCTTTCGTACCTCTTCTTCCGGGATCAGTTCCCCTTTCTCGATCTTTTTTATCAGGAGCTCCCGGACCATCATCTGGAGGGCAAGATCCTTCTGGCTCAGGCCCTTTTCCGTACGGGCGTTCTTGATCCGGTCTGCATAATCTTCGACAATCTCGCCTTCCATGTAATCGAACATGTCCCGTTTGCGCAGTCCGGGTGCCGGTGCATTCACAGGGCGGCCGGGCTGGCCGGGCCGTGCTGCCGGGCGGGGCACATCAGTCCGGCGGGGCTGCTGGACTTCGGTGCCAAACTTGCCGCACCGGGCGCAGACCTGGAGTTCTGCCCCCTCCACGCGGATCAGCTTCGGCGCGCCGCGGATTGTTTCGCCACACATTTCACACTGCATATTCTCACAAACACTTTATATGGCGATTTCCCTATATACCTATTTGAGGAACGGAATGGGCGACATTCTCCGCGATACGGCCGAGCCGCAGACCCCGGAAGAGCTCTGCCGCCTGTACCGCACGATCTCCGAGCAGCTCCGGGACCAGCTCCAGCAGATCGAAAACGATAAGCACGACCTTGAAACCCAGATGATAGAGAGGGTCAACAACCTGGAATCCCGCAATCTCGAACTCCGCGAACAGCTCCGCCAGGTCGAGGCGGACAAACGGTATATCGAGACCCAGAAGATCCGGTTCGAGCGGGAGGTACGAAAACTCAAAAGCGAGAGCGAGCAGCTCAGGAGCCCGCCGCTCATTATCGGGAACGTGGTGGATGTGGTCGATTCGTCCCGGGTCATCGTCCGCAGCAGTGCCGGGCCTAAGTTCCTTGTCCGGAGCTCGCCAAGTATCAATCCCGACGACCTAAAGGCCGGCGCCCGGTGCACGCTCAACCAGCAGTCGCTTGCAATTGTCGAGCTGCTCCCGAGCTCGTTTGATGCACAGGTCTACGGGATGGAACTCGTAGACTCCCCGCAGGAGAACTATACGGATATCGGCGGTCTCTCAAAACAGATAAACGAGATCCGCGAGGCAGTCGAGCTCCCCTTAAAACGCCCGGAACTGTTTACCCGCATAGGAATCGAGCCGCCCAAGGGCGTTTTGCTCTACGGACCCCCGGGAACAGGAAAGACGCTTCTTGCAAAAGCGGTTGCCCACGAGACCAATGCCCATTTCATGCGGGTCGTGGGAAGCGAACTTGTCCAGAAATATATTGGCGAAGGGGCACGGCTCGTCCGCGAGCTCTTCGATCTCGCGAAGAAGAAAGCCCCGACGATCATCTTTATCGATGAAATCGATGCAGTGGGAGCGAGCCGGACCGAGGCAAACACTTCCGGTGACCGCGAGGTCCAGCGTACCCTCATGCAGCTCCTGGCCGGTATGGACGGTTTTGAGACCCGGGGAGACGTGAAGATCATCGGGGCCACGAACAGGATCGATATTCTCGACAAGGCGCTGCTGCGTCCCGGCCGTTTCGACCGGATCATCGAGATCCCGTTGCCCGATGGAGAGGGCCGGCTCTCGATCCTGAAAGTCCACACCCGGGGACTGACCGTTGACGAATCGGTCGACCTTGTCGAAGTTGCATCCATGACCGAGGGCAGGAACGGAGCAGATCTCCGGGCGATCTGCATGGAAGCCGGGATGTTTGCCATCCGGAACGACCGTGAAGCTATCACCCGTTCCGACTTTTTGGCGGCCATAGAAAAAGTCAGGATCGATTTCTCCCGGCCCGTCTCCGATGTCGAAGGCCGGATGTTTGCATAAGCATCCGGTTCTCTTTTTTTGCCCGGCAAGCCGGGTCCTGTTTTGTTCTTTTCGCTTCCCGTTACGGACATTCACGGATTTTTTTAGAGATTTTTTTGACCCGCAGACTTTTTCACATAACGAGTCAAGATATACGGCATCATATTGGTAAAGGAGGGTTACACACTTGACCGATCCAGAAAAAACAGCCGAACCGACAGTTCCTGAAGAGAAAACAGAAACTGTGACGAAAAAGGCAGAAGAGAAAACTCCGGAGAGCACAAAACAGAACGTACCGGCAAAGGGTGCGGGAAAAGAGACCGAAAAGAAAGCCATGAACAGGGAATTGCTTATAACAGTCGGTGTAGCAGTGATCCTGATCGCTGCTGCAGTCGGCGCCTGGTTCTTCCTTACCCCGGTCGTTGCAACAAAGGGAGACACCGTTTCTGTCTACTACACCGGGACATTTGACAACGGCACGGTGTTTGATTCCAACAAGAATTCCACCGAACCGCTGATGTTTACCCTCGGCAACTCAACGATCATCCCCGGTTTTGCAGATGCAGTATCGGGTATGGCGCTGAATTCGGAAAAGACCGTAACGCTCCCGCCGGAAAAAGCCTACGGGAACTATGACCCCGGCCTTGTCCAGGTTGTCAACCGTACCGGACCGCTCGCCAATGTCACGTTCGTTCCTGGCCAGCATTATATCATCCACGACCGGCTCACCGATACCAACAGCAGGGTTACCGTCATTAACGTGACACCAAAGACCGTGACCATCGATTCCAACAGCCCGTACGTAGGCCAGAACGTGACCTTTACGATTCAACTGGTCAACATCACCAAAACCAAGTAAGCGGGCGGAAGGATCGAATCATCCTATTTTTTTGTTTTTTATCCGTACCGGGCAAATTGGTTCCTTTCGCCGATGGAGGATTATTAAAAAAAAGGAGACGGGAAACTCCGGATCGCTTGTGGAAATAAGATTTCCCTGAGTTTACTCGTCGTCAGCCGCGTAATAGTAATATTCGCCGCTGCTTTTCTGCTCCCGGTCAAGGAATGAGTCGGGTTTGTTGATCCGGGGACGGCCGGTCTGATCCCGCCGGAAGGTGACATCGAGCTCGTGCAGGAACCGGTTCATGCCCTCCCGCATTGCAAACGGGCCGACCGCAGTCCCTTTGATACCCGGTTCGCCTTCAAAGACAAGGATCCGCTCGCTGATCATATCGATAAGGTAGATGTCGTGGTCGATGACCATGATCGCTACGACCTTTCCTTCCGCATGGTGTTTGATGAGCCGGGTCACTTTAACCCGCTGCTCCACATCGAGGTGTGCGCTCGGCTCGTCGAGGATGTAGAGGTCAGCATCGCGGGATAGGCAGGCCGCGATGGCGACACGCTGGAGTTCGCCGCCACTCAGCGAATCCACCGGTGACTGGAGAATAGGGCCAAGCGAGAGCGGTTCGAGGATCTCGTGCTGGTAGTACGAGGTGTCGAATTTGCTGGTGCACTTACGGAGATACATCTCGACAGAGTCCGACGAGTCGGGCTTGATGTACTGCGGTTTGTACGAGATCCGGAGCTTGAGATCCATGGTGCCGGTGTCCGGTTTCTCGACACCGGCAAGGAGCTTTGCGTACGTGCTCTTCCCCATGCCATTTGCCCCGATCACACCCAGCACCTCCCCGGCTTTAATCGTCCCGCCGGCAATCGTGAGATGGAAGGTATCATAGCCCTTGGTCATCGCCGGGATCTCCACGAGGTCTTCGCGTTTCGATCCCTTCTCATGCGCACGCTTCTCAAAGACCACCTGCGTGTCCCGGAAACGGACGTTCTCCTCGGCAAGGAACCCTTCGAGGTACTGGTTGATGCCCACCCGGACGCCCTTTGGCCGGGTGATGACCCCAAAGACCGCCGGTTTGCCGTAGCCTACATGTACCGTATCCGCAAGCATGTCGAGGATGGCGAGGTCGTGCTCGACAATCACGACCGGGCGTTCGGCGGCAAGTTCCCGGATCAGTTTTGCAGCCGAGATACGCTGGTAGATATCCAGGAACGGGGTAATTTCATCGAGGAAATAGAGGTCGGCGTTACGGGCAAGGCAGGCCGCTATGGCGACACGCTGGAGTTCTCCGCCGCTCAGCGTGTTTATCTGGTGGTCGAGAATAGCATCGAGCTTGAGGACCGGGAGGATCTCGGCAAGTTTTTGCCGCTCATCGGTTGACTTGAGCAGGTCCCGGACCGTGCCGGAAAATACCTTCGGGATGAAATCGATGTACTGGGGTTTTACCGCAATCTTCTTGCTCTTTTTCGAAACGGTCTGGAGATAGTCGAAGAGCTCGGTACCTGCATAGCGTTTTAAGATCTCATCCCAGTCAACTTCGGCATCGAAGTTCCCAAGGTTGGGACGGAGCTGCCCGGAAAGGATCTTTACCGCGGTACTTTTCCCGATACCGTTTGCGCCGAGAATACCGGTCACCTTTCCCTGGACCGGGATAGGAAGGCCGTACAGGGCAAACCCGTTCTGGCCGTACCGGTGGGTGGGGTGTTCGAGTTCTTCGGGCAGGCTCACGATGTCGAGGGCCTCGAACGGGCACTTCTTGATACAGATGCCGCAACCGACACAGAGTTCTTCAGAGATCTTTGCCTTGCCGTCTTCTCCGATAACAACGGTTTCGTCACCGGTCCTGACCCGGGGGCAGTAGATGATGCACTCGGTCCCGCACTTCTTTGCGTGACAGCGGTCCTTGTGAACTATGGCGATTCTCATGGATATCTAAAAAAAATTCTTATGCGGTCACTGTGGAGAGCAGGATGGTCCAGGACATAAACCAGAAGGCAAAGGTCATAAAGCCCTGGTAGAGCCAGTCTTTTGCTCCCAGTTTCGAAACGTCGAGATGCAACAGGATAAAGATGTGCCTCTGGACGACCACACCGGCAAGCATCAGCATGAATGCAAGAAGGCCGATATCGCTTTTTACGGTTACCTGGAGGAAATACGACAGTATCCCGACAAAAATACCCATGAAACAGGCAACCAGCGTTCGTTTGATCCGTTCGATATGGTCGGCCTGTTTTTCCAGTTTGGTCTTCTGCTTTTTGGAGAGTGCCGGTTGTTCCGTAGGTTGTTCCTGCACTTCGACGTTGACTTCGTCAGCCATCCCGTTCACCTGGTAGTCTTATTTTTTAGTGCGCAAGCCATATGTATCTTGGTATATCCCATGGCAACAGCGCAGGGAATGAGCGGGATCGATCTGCGGGCGGTAACCGGCGAGCTCAATGCAAAGCTGCCGCTCTGGATCGATAAGGTTTACCAGTTCGAGAGCCGGACGCTCGGTATCCGCCTGAATGGCGAAAACCATGCGAGGTACCTGCTCCTAATTGAAGCCGGGCGACGGGCGCACCTTGTATCAGCGTTCCCGGACGCCCCGAAAAATCCTCCGCAGTTTGCCATGTTCCTGCGCAAGTATATCTCCGGAGGCAAGGTACTTGCAATCCGACAGCACGGACTGGAACGGATCCTGATATTCGAGATCGGGAAAGGCGAACTCACCTACCGGCTCATCATCGAACTCTTTGATGAGGGAAACGTGATCCTCACCGATGAGGCAGGAAAAATTATCAAGCCGCTCCGGCACCACCGGTTCAAGGACCGGGACATAGTCCCCGATGCACTCTATGCCATGAGCGAAACCGACCCGACCGGTTCAGAGAAAAATCTTGCCGCAACGCTTGCAGGGGACGACCGGGATCTGGTCCGGGCCCTTGCGGTTGCGTGCATGTTTGGCGGCACATATGCGGAATATGTCTGTAAGACCTCGGGTATTGATAAGTCCCTGCCGGCAAAAGCTGCCGATCCAAAGGCATTGTATGCGGCCATAACCGGGCTCTTTTCCCGGGTGCAGCAGTCAGCCCGGCCGGTTGTATCAGCAAAAAGCTGCGAACCGCTCGCGTTTGGTGAGGGAGAAGGGAACTCCGGGGATACCGGCACACCCTACCCCGGCTATTCTGCTGCGCTCGAAGCCTTCTACCCGATGACCAAAGCCGAGAAGGTCAGGGTTGCGGCAAAACCGAAACTTTCCGAAGAGGAGCGGATCCACAAGTACCAGGAAGCCGCAATTAAAAAATTCGACGAGAAGATCAAAAAGAACGAAGAGCTGGTAAATGCGATCTACGAGAACTACCAGTTCATTGCACAGATCATCTCGTCACTGGATACGGCAAGCAAAGAACACTCCTGGCAGGAAATCGAGCGCCACCTCAAGGGAAATTCATCTGCCGATGCCAAAAAGATCGTGGCGTTTTACCCGGAAGATGCAGCGGTGGGCGTTGATATTGGAAAGACCGTGAAGATCTTCGTCCACGAAAGTGTCGAGCAGAACGCAGGGCGTTATTACGATACCATCAAAAAATTCAAGAAGAAAAAGGAAGGCGCCCTCCAGGCTATGAAGACGGTCCGGCCAAAGAAAAGGGCGGTACACCGCGATATTGTGCCCATGAAAAAACTCTGGTACCACCGGTTCCGGTGGTTTGTAACAAGCGATGGTGTGGTGGTGCTGGGCGGCCGGGATGCTTCGCAGAACGAAGAACTGGTCAAGAAGTACATGACCGGCGGCGATCTCTTCCTGCACGCGGACGTGCACGGGGCAAGTGTCATTCTCGTAAAAGGAAAGACCGAAAAGATGGACGAAGTGGCGCAGTTTGCCGCATCGTTCTCCGGCGCGTGGCGGAGCGGGCATTTCTCGGCCGATGTTTTCAGCGTGCGGCCGGACCAGGTAAGTAAGACTCCCGAGTCCGGGGAATATATCAGTCGGGGCTCGTTTATCGTGAGAGGAGAGCGCACGTACTACCGGGATGTCCCGCTCGCAGTAGGGATCGGTCTCGTGCTCGAACCCCAAGCTGCGGTTATCGGCGGTCCACCCGCAGTTATCCGGTCGCGGACAAAGACCTGTGTAGAGATCCGGCCCGGGCAGTTCGAGCCAAACGATGTGGCAAAAAAAGTGCTCCGATCCCTGCGGGAGCATCTCGCACCCGAGGAGGAGAAACTGCTCAAGGGAATCTTAAACACCGAATCGGTAGCAGCCTTTGTCCCGCCGGGGGGTTCGGACATTCTTGAGGAGTCATGAAAGCGGAATTCGGGGACATTAAGGAAAATTATGGCGAAATACGGCTTCTCCCCGAGACGATCGATGACCTCTGGCACCTCAAACACCTCATCCTTCCCGGCTCGCTTGTCTTTGCCACCACATTCCGGAGTGTTGAATCTGTAACCGACAAACTCCGTCCCGAGAAAGTGGAGAAACGGCCGGTCCGGCTCGGGGTACGGGCGGAAAAGATCGAGTTCTCGGAGCATGGGATCCGGCTCCGGATCACCGGTATCATCGAGCACGGGATCGACTGCGGAGCGTACCATACGATAAATGTCGAGACCGGATACGAGATCTCGGTAATCCGCCAGTGGCGCCCGGTTGACCTCGAACGGATCGAGCGGGCCAAAAAGTCGTCCGTCTTTGGCGTCATCCATATCCTCACGATTGAAGAAGGCGAGGCCGAACTCTTCCGGATACGGCAGTACGGTCCCGAAAGCGTAGTAACGGTGACGACAGGGAGCGGCAAAGGCGGCGAGTGCGACAACAGGGTAGCATTTTTCGAGGGGGTCACAAAGACGATTGCCGAGATTACCGGGCCGCTCGTTATTGCCGGGCCGGGTTTTATCAAGGACGATTTTCTCCGGTATGCGAAGAACCGGAACTGCCCGCCCGGAGAACGTGCAGTCGTTGTAGAGACCCGGCGGATCGGCCGCGGTGCCGTGCAGGACGTGATCGGTGCCGGGACGCTTGAGAAGATGATCGGCGATCTCCAGCTCTCTCGGGAGGTGCGGCTGATGGATGAAGTACTCCTGCGGATTGCCCGGGATGGAGCGGTAGCATACGGGAGGGAACAGGTCAGAAATGCAATCGATTACGGCGCAGTCGAAGAGGTTCTTATCGCCGATTCGCTGCTGCATGACACGGCAACTGCCCCGCTCCTTGAACGGGCCGAACGGATGCAGTCCCGTATCGTAGTGCTCTCAACCGAATTCGAACCCGGGGAACGGCTGATGGCACTCGGAGGGATTGCTGCACTGCTCCGGTATAAATTATAAAGACGTCGGGCCGGGCAGCGGTACAGGATATTCCACAATTTTTCCCGGATAACCGGTTTTTTTAATTCCCTGAAAATGAGTATCTGAAACAATTTATCTGGGGTTTTAGTCATTGACAGAACCCCGGCCGATATAAACATACATATAATATAAAGCCTTTAGTTTGTGTAAGAGCGCAAATGGCGATGAATTCTGACCCATCTGGTACAGATGCAGACATCCCCTCCGGCCCGGACGGGGATCACGTCATCGATATCTTCATTTTCACCAAAGATGCCCGTAATTCCCGGCAGATAACCGGGCAATTGGCAAACGAAGGATACCGGATCACTTCGTTTTTTGATGATGCCGAATTGCTGGACCGTCTCCGCATGGGAAAACCCAACCTTCTCATCTGCGACGCAACCGGCCCGGAAAAAGAGGGTTATCCAGTCTGCCATGATATCAAGGAAGATGCGGATCTCTGGAATATCCCTGTTCTTTTGATCACGGGCGTCTCCAGCCTCGGCGACCTTTTGATCGTGCTTGACAGCAATGCGGACAATTTTATCGCTTTGCCGTGGGATGCCCAGTACCTTGTCTCGCTCATCGAACTGATGCTTGCCTCGCCCGTGGAAAAACCGGATCCGGATAAAGTGCGGACGCAGTTCAAGATCCGTCACGAAGACCAGGATTATGTCATTACTGCCGATCGCAGGAAGCTCCTGGAATTCCTGCTCTCCTCGTTTGAGATCGCAATGAACCGGGCAACCGAACTCGACCAGGTTCGGGGCGAACGGAACACGCTCCAGTCAACGCTGGAAAGCAGGGTTGCCGAGAAGACCCGGGAACTCACCAGTGAGGTAGCCCGGCTCCAGACGGCAGCAACCGGACAGTCCCGCGAATTGGACTCGTCAAAAAATGCACTGGCAGCAACCCAGAGGGAGGCAGATGCCCTGCGTACCCGTATCGGGGAGACGGAAAAATCGCTTGCGGCAAAAGCCGACGAGCTCGCCCGGGCAAACGAGGAACTGGAAGCCACCCGTGCCCATCTTGCAGAAACGGAAGACACCGTAAGGACCCTTGGTGCGGAAAAAGAGGAACTTGTACATACCCTCAAGAGCGAGCTCGATACTGCAAATGCAGACCTGGCACAGGCCCGGGATGCGCTTGCCGGGGCACACAGGGAACTTGACCTTCAATCATCGGAACATGCCGATCTCCGGCAGCAGCTGGAGACACGGGACACTGAATACACAGAGACCAAAAAATCCCTTGCAGCTGCGGTAATTGAGATCGGGCAGCTCAAGAGCGATCTTGCCGGGGAGAAGAACCGGGCAGATACGGCCGAGCAGGAAGTAAAATCCATCCTCCAGGAAAAGGCAAAATCCGAAGAAGACCTTCGGCAGATGATTGGGGACATTACCGCAAAGGCCGCACAGCAGTCCCAGGAAGTTCTGCGTCTTTCCGATGAACTAGTAACAGAAAAGAAAGAGCGCGAGAGTCTCGAACAGGACTATACAGAATTCCGGCAGGAAACGGCAAAGAAAGAAACCGGGCTGGTTGCCGAACGGGACACTCTTGCCGGGCACCATGACGAACTCCAGGAAAAATACGATGCGCTTACTGAATCTCTTGGGGCAGAACGGGAGAAGGCTGCCACAAAGGATGCGGATATGGCACGCCTTGCCGTGGAAAAACGGCAGCTTGAAAACGATCTGCTCTCGGCAAAGGGTCAGGTTGAGACCCTCACGATGGCCCTTGACGAGGAAAAACGCCTGCGGGCCGGTGCCGAGCTGAACGCCAAAAACGGGATCGAGTCCAAGAACGACGAGCTGCGGGAACTGGCTGCAACCATCGATACTCTCCGGAGGGATCTGGATGCCCGGGGGTCAGAACTCTCTCTTGCAGGAAAGGAGCGGGACGATGCCCGGCTTGCGCACCGGGAAGCCTGCGATCGGCTCGCCGCTTTGGAGCTGGCAAAGGGACAGGCAGACAAGGTGGCCCGGTCTGCTGCAGCCGAGATGGAGCAGGTACGGGAACAGCTGGAGACGGAACGGCGCCTGCGCCATGGAGCAGAGGAAACGGCAGCCGCGGCAGAACGGACAAAGGAGAATATCAATCAGAATCTCCAGGCAACGATCGAGGCCGCTGAATCCGCAAAACGGGAACTTTCAGGAAGAATCGATGAGTTGTCAAAGAGTCTTGAGAACGAACGTGCGGCAAAGGACTCTGCGGCCGGCCAGCTGGACCGGGCAGTTACCGGCTTAAAAGAGGCTGCCAGGATCGCGGACCGGTTAAAAGATATGGAGAGCGATCTCAGGACCGCACAGGAACGGCAGCGGTCGCTTGAGGAGCAGCTCCGTAATTGTGAACGGGAACAGGCACAAAAAGAGGCTGCGTTTCAGTCGCTGACCGAGGATCTCGGGCAGATCTCCTCAACGCTTGCTACAGAACGGGATCTGCGCCGGGCAGCAGAACACGCGTACGAGGAACAAAAAGAGGAACTTGCAGTACTGAAAAGCGGGACCGGACATACCCTTGACGGTACTCCCCCGGCAATGGCAGAGGAACCGGCCCTCCCTGCAGTGATCCCGGGCGCAGCTCACCATGAGCTGGCAGTTCGTGAGGATCCGGTTCATTCCTTAACCACAATGGAAGATTTCTTTGAAGAACCAACAGAGCTGGATATTGGAGACCTGCCCGATGCAGCTCCGGTACCAGACAGCACCAGAGACGGATCCGGTAGTCCTGAAGTCCAGGACATACCCGTGACCCGAGGTACCCTGATAGTTCCGCCGGTCCGGGAATGCGGCACGAGTGCGACGACGCTTCCATCAGATCCCATGCCGGAGAAGGGAGAAGATCAGGAGATTCATGCCTGCATCTCTGATGATCCTGATGCCGGGCCGTCATCAAAAGAAGAATTATCCGAAACAGAGGATCTCCCGGAGGGGGATGAGACGGACTCTCCGCTTGATGAGAATCCGGATGATGAGATCCCGGACGAATCCGAAGACGGTGACGCGGAGAAGCAGGCAGGAATTTCCGGGGCGGATACTCCTCGGACCGGTACGACGTTCAGCCGCAGACAATGGCTGGATCTGATCAAGTGGGCCCATCATGCAGAAACACTCAGTCGCGAAGACCGCATACGGATTGTTAAGCTCGGACGTTTGATCCAGCAGGGAAGGCGCCTGACACCGCGGCAGGAAGAGCAACTGACCGGACTGGTGGCCCTTGCTGGTGCAATGGGCTACCGTCCAAAAGAGTGAAAATTTCTGGATCGGGAGTTTTTTTAATTTTTTATCGCAGCCCACAGTCTGCTGCTTACCGGGGATTTCGGGTTATTCCCTCTGCCGGTAATGGCAGCGGTTGTTTATCGGTTTGGGATTTTCCCCAATGTATCGTAACTTCGGAAAACCCGATCATCGTTACCTGGCAGAACAGGAAACCGGCAATTGAGAGCAGCATAATCCATAGAGAAGAGAGAATTCCCGTTGTTTCAATTACGACAATTATCAACAGGACCGCACAGTGCTGGATGTGATACTGACCGATACGGGGATCGATCGTATCGCAGGGCCGGATGGTACCGGTAATGGTCACGGCAGAAAACGGGAAGCAGGGAACAATTCCTTTCCGGGTACAGAGGTCTTCTATCAGGTGCAGGAAAATGCCCAGGAAGACACCGGCAAGGAATACAAAGATTGCATCGGTAACAAAAGTGTTTTTTAAGACAGATGCCGGGATGAGGAGAAGTAGCGCTGTGCAGGCAAAGACAAAGAGCGCGCCCGGGAGGGAATGACTCAACCTCTTATCGCCCGGATCCTGTACCGGGTGGCGAGTATGCGCATAGATCCGGCAGAGCAGCGGTGCGCAGATCCTTCGGGGGAACTGCACGATCAGCCATGCGAATGAACGAAATTTGAAATGTTTTGGCCGGGTCATGTGGATATCCGGAAGTAATACTCCGATGCAGGTGCCGGCCGTAACAAGGCACACAAGACCGGGAGGGGAAAAAAGGAATGCGCTGCTGGCAATCAGAGCACACATCAGGGCAAGAGCCAGGTGATGACGGGTGATCATGGGATTAGCCTGTTTCTCTCATGGGACCGGGAAATAAAAATGCCCGGACGGATTACCGGTTTGTCAGGCTACATTTTGAGGACAACAGAATATATGAATTGTCATTTTACTTGTTTTTTTCATAAATTAAACTAATTTGATTAATTTGATATGTGAGCGATTTGGTATCAAGGCCGGAATTTGTTGAGTCCTGCCGCGAGGTTCAAAAAACATTTTCCATTTTACCTGATTGATCATTATTTATTATGCAGCTGTGATAGAAGGAATGTTCCTACTATCAAATATAAATATTTGTAAAACAATGATCTGGTATAACAGGAGGAATGATGCGACAGACCAGATTTGTCTTCACGTTACCGCTGCATGCGAGGGGTGCCTCAGTGCCGCGGTCGAGCGGGGCAGGATTGCTTGGATCGCCCCAATGCGATTCGTACGGCGTTGCAGAAGATCTGAAGTTGCCGATCTACTCTTGGGCGGAATGACGAAAAGGCTCACATGCGGCAATACACGTGTCGGGTAAATTCCCGGGTACGGTAATGCTCGCATGAAAAGCCCACTGTCCCGAACCGGGAGTTGGACGAGGCGTTCAGAGAGAAGGGGGATTACAGGACATCCCCATTTCCTGAAACGATTCCGGAGATTGTACCAGTAACATCGGGCCTCGGGTAATCGCTGCACGCAAAAAAAGGGAGAAATAACGAATGCCGGATCACCGGGGAAACCCGGAGATGCGGGCAAGGATTTCAGGTATAAAAAAACTAAACGGAGGAATAAAAGAATGACACGACAGGTAGCAATTTACGGAAAAGGCGGTATCGGCAAATCAACAACAACGCAGAACACGGTTGCGGCACTTGCCGAGGCGGGCAAGAAGATCATGGTCGTAGGATGCGACCCGAAAGCAGATTCAACCCGCCTGCTCCTGCACGGGCTCTGCCAGAAGACCGTGCTTGACACGCTCCGCGACGAAGGAGACGATATCGAGCTCGATGCGATCTTAAAACCCGGCTTTAAGAATACCATGTGCGTGGAATCCGGCGGCCCTGAACCCGGTGTAGGTTGTGCAGGACGCGGTATCATCACATCGATCAACCTGCTCGAATCCCTCGGGGCATACACGCCGGATCTCGACTATGTCTTTTACGATGTGCTTGGCGATGTGGTGTGCGGGGGTTTTGCCATGCCGATCCGTGAAGGCAAGGCCCAGGAGATCTATATCGTCGCATCCGGGGAACTCATGGCCCTCTACGCAGCGAACAACATCTCCAAAGGTATCCAGAAATATGCAATAAACGGCAAAGTCCGGCTTGGCGGGATTATCTGTAACAGCAGAAAAGTCGATAACGAGCGTGCATTGCTCCAGGCATTTGCAGAAGAACTTGGATCGCAGCTGATCTACTTTGTTCCGCGTGACAATCTCGTCCAGCGTGCCGAGATCAACAAGAAAACCGTTGTGGATTTCGACCCGACATCCGGACAGGCCGGCGAATACCGCAGCCTTGCTGAGGCGATCGACACCAACAAGATGTTCGTCGTGCCAAAACCCATGACCCAGGACCGGCTTGAAGAACTCATGATGCAGCACGGATTCCTCGACGCTATTGCATAAAAAAAAGTGTGCAGATCATTTGAAAGAACAGGGAAAAATGACGAGGCGGTAAACCATGTTACTGATACGTGCAATTGTCAGGCCGGAAAAGAAAGACGAGGTCCTTGCGAACCTTTCATCAGCGGGGTTCAATGCCGCAACCATGGTGGATGTGGTTGGAAGGGGCAAGCAGAAGGGAATTAAGATCGGGGGAATGGTGTACGATGAGATCCCCAAGGTACTCATCATCATGGTCGTTCCCGACGAGGAGAAGGACAAGGTCGTAAAGATCGTGCTTGAGACCGGGCGGACCGGGGCGAACGGAACGTTTGGCGACGGGAAGATCTTTGTGAGCCCGGTAGACGAGGTCTACACCATCTCGAGAAACACCAAGGGACTCTAGAAAGGGGGAACTGGCAATGAAAGAGATCATGGCCATTGTCCGGATGAAAAAGACCGGCGCCACCAAAAAAGCACTCGTGGATACCGGCGTTGCCGGTTTTACCGCGGTAAAAGTGCTCGGGCGCGGGAAACTTATCACGGACCCCGGCGTTCTGGAAGAATGCCGGCAAAAACTCCTCTCGATGGGCGTGGATGAGTTTAGCGACTCTGCAGATACGGAAAAACAGGTCACGTCGTTTCTTGACGGATCGCGATTCTTCCCCCGGCGTCTCTTTACCATCCTCGCACACGATGAGGACGTTCCGCGGATAATCGAGGCGATCACAAACGCCAACAAAACGGAGCACGGGCTTGGTGACGGGACGATCTTTGTCCTGCCGGTGTACGATGCAGTCCGTGTTCGTACCGGGGAGACCGGAGAGGCAGCCATCTGGTAAGGGAGGTGAACATTCATGGACGGAATGGATACAACACTCGAAGATATCTACACACAGTATCCGGATACAGTGAAGAAAAACCGGAAAAAACACATTGTCATCAAATCTGAAACAGATGAAGCCTGTCCTCAGATCGAAGCAAACACCCGTACCATCCCGGGCATCATCTCACAGCGGGGCTGCGCCTATGCCGGCTGCAAAGGCGTAGTGGTCGGTCCGATAAAAGATATGATCACGATCACCCACGGCCCGGTAGGCTGCGGGTATTACAGCTGGGGAACCCGGAGGAACAAAGCGCGTGCAGACGCCACGACCCCCAAAGACAAGATCTATTCACAGCTCTGCTTTACGACCGACATGCAGGAACCGGATATCGTCTTTGGCGGGGATAAGAAACTCGCGAAGATGATCGACGAGATCGTGAGTGCCTTCCACCCGCGTGCCATCAACATCTGTTCGACGTGCCCCATCGGGCTTATCGGCGACGATATCGGTGCGGTTGCAAAAGCGGCATCGGAGCGCCACGGGATCCAGGTCCTTGCCTATGCCTGCGAAGGCTACAAAGGGGTCAGCCAGTCGGCAGGCCACCATATCGCGAACAACAACATCATGCAGAATGTTGTCGGGACCGGCACTGAGAGAAAGCCCGGAAAACACGTGATAAACATCCTTGGCGAGTACAACATCGGAGGCGACGGCTGGGAACAGGAACGCATCCTGCAGGACTGCGGCTACACGGTCAACAGCGTGCTGACCGGGGACGCAAGTTACGTGGATATCAAAAACCTGCACCTTGCGGATATTAACCTCGTCCAGTGCCACCGGTCGATCAACTACATTGCCGAGATGATGGAGACCAAGTACGGGATACCCTGGCTCAAGGTCAACTTCATCGGTATCGAAGCTACGAACCAATCGTTGCGCCAGCTGGCAAAATGCTTTAACGACCCCGAGCTCGAAGCGCGGACCGAGGAAGTCATTGCGCGGGAGACCGCCCGGATCGAACCGTCGCTTGAGCAATACCGGAAGATCTGCCAGGGAAAGAAAGCGTTTGCTTTCGTCGGAGGGTCCCGCAGCCACCACTACCAGCACCTGTTAAAGGATCTTGGCATGGAGGTCGTTGTTGCCGGCTATGAATTTGCCCACCGCGACGATTACGAAGGCAGGCAGGTCATCCCGACGATTAAAAGCGATGCGGACTCCAAAAACATTCCCGAACTCCACCTCAAACCGGACGAAACAATGTACCGCGAGGCACACCAGTACCTCGATCTCACGAAAGAACAGTTCGAGGCCTTAAAAAAGGAAGTGCCGATCAGCTACTACGAAGGCATGTATCCGGATATGAAATCCGGCGAGATTATGATCGACGACTGCAACCACTACGAGCTTGAGGAGCTCATTAAAAAACTCAAGCCCGATCTGATCTTCACCGGCGTCCGCGACAAGTACATTGCAGAGAAAATGGGCATCCCGGCAAAACAGATGCATTCGTACGATTATGCCGGACCCTATGCAGGATACAACGGCGCCATCAACTTTGCGCACGATGTGACAAACGCCCTCTCGACACCCGCCTGGAAACTGATTGTCCCGCCCTGGGAACGAGAGGAAGAGCCTGAATCTGAAGTACAGGAAGGTGCTCCCCATGCTTGAATGCGTACCGGAAGGTAAAATCGAACACACGACCGGCAAGATCAACCCGGCAAAAACCTGCCAGCCGATCGGGGCCATGTATGCATCTCTCGGGATTCACGGATGCCTGCCCCACAGCCACGGTTCGCAGGGATGCTGCGCATATCACCGGATGCACTTGACCCGGCATTTCCGCGACCAGGTGCTCGCTTCTTCGAGTTCCTTTACCGAAGGAGCTTCGGTCTTTGGCGGTGCGAGCAATCTGAAAACATCGATCAAGAACATCTTTAAGATCTACAACCCGGACATCATCGCCATCCACACGACATGCCTGTCGGAAACGATCGGCGACGATGTCCCCAACATCATCAAACAATCGGAGATCCCCGAGGGCAAAGTCGTCATCCACACCAACACCCCCAGTTACGTGGGTTCGCACATCACGGGTTTCTCCAACATGTGCAAATCCATGGTCGCATACCTGGCAGAGGCACAGGGCGAGACAAAAAAAGAGCAGGTCAATGTCCTGCCCGGCTTTGTCAACCCCGGCGATATGCGCGAGATCCGGCGGATAGTAACCGCCCTGGGTATTAAACTCGTCATGTTCCCGGATACCTCCGGTGTTCTTGACGCACCGCTCACAAGCAAGTACCAGATGTTCCCTGAGGGCGGGGCAACGGTCGCAGAGATCCGTGATTCGGGCAACTCCGAGGTCACGCTAGCGCTTGGCGCCTTTGCCTCAAACGCTGCTGCCGATCTCCTCCAGGAGAAATGCGGCGTCACCGGTATTCCCTTAAAACTCCCCATCGGCCTGAAAGCAACCGATGATTTCATCATGGCCCTCAAGGACTGGTTCGGTGTCGAGATCCCAAAGGAGATCGCCATCGAGCGCGGCCAGGTCATCGATACGCTCATAGACACCCATTTCCATTACCAGGGAAAGACAGTGGCAGTCTTTGGCGACCCCGACCATGTGATCGCCATGACCGAATTTGCCATTACGATGGGCATGGTCCCGAAGTATGTCCTTACCGGGACGCCGGGAAAAGAGTTCGAAGCAACCATCACAAAAATGCTCGGCGATGCCGGCATCACAGGGAGCAAAGTCAAAGCCGAGGGCGATCTCTTCGAACTTCACGAGTGGATCCGGGAAGAGAAAGTCGACCTCATGATCGGGACGACCTACGGGAAGTACATTGCACGAAAAGAGGATATCCCACTCGTCCGGTTCGGCTTTCCGATCCTTGACCGGGCCGTCCACCCGCTCATGCCCGTGGTCGGCTACCGCGGCTGCCTGCGCTTAATCGAGCAGATCAGCAACGCGCTTCTCGAACGCCGCGACCGCGATGCCCTTGACGAAGACTTCGAGCTGGTTCTGTAGACCACAAAATTGTACGAACATAGCAAAAAGGAGGTGACGATTTCACTATGGAAGAATCATGCACGCTTTCGCGGGCTGCGACCGCGTGTATCGCTGAGCGCCAGGACTCCATCCTGACCACGGGAAAAAGCCGTTCGCGCATTCACTGCACCACGGACAGCCTTGCCGGTTCGGTCAGCCAGCGGGCCTGCGTATTCTGCGGGGCCCGGGTAGTCTTAAACCCGGTCACCGATGCAGTCCATCTGGTCCACGGCCCGATCGGCTGTGCGACCTATACGATGGATATCCGCGGAAGCCTGTCGAGCGGTTCGGAACTCTTCCGGACCAGCTTTTCAACAGACATGAAAGAAAAAGATGTCATCTTCGGCGGCGAGAAGAAGCTGGCGGCATGTATTGACGAAATAGTGGAGAAATACCACCCTCCCGCCATTTTTGTCTATGCCACCTGTGTATCGGGTATGATCGGCGACGACATCATTGCCGTATGCAAAGCAGCATCAGCCCGGCACAATACCGAAGTGATTCCGGTCGAGTCGAGCGGATTTATATCCGGCAACAAGGTTGTCGGGTACCGTGCGGCAGCAGAAGCCCTGCTTACACTGATCCGGCCAAAAGAGGGCGAGATCGTTGAAAAGACCCGCAAAGTCAACTTCCTCGGGGAGTATAACCTTGCCGGCGAGATGTGGCTTACCCGCCGCTACCTTGCCGAAATGGGCATCGAGATCAATGTGGCATTCACCGGCGACTCCACGGTTGCGGCACTCAAACGTGCACCGTCCGCGTGTCTCAACCTTGTCCAGTGTACCGGTTCCATGCACTGGGTGGCGACAAACCTCGAACGCTCGTTCGGGACGCCCTACATGGACGTGAACTTTTTCGGCCCCGAGAATACGGCCGAGAGCCTGCGAAAGATTGCAGCGTTCTATGAGGATCCCGCGATCTCCGCACGGGCCGAAGCCCTGATTGCCCGCGAGATGAGCCGGATCCGGCCTGAGATCGAGAAATACCGCAGCAAACTGCGGGGCAAACGCGCCGCAATCTACCTGGGCGGCGCATACAAGGCGATTGCCATCATCCGCCAGCTCCGCGGTCTCGGCATGGAGATCGTCCTCTCCGGCACCCAGACAGGAAATGCCGACGAGTACGAGAACATGAGCCGGATCCTCTCGGAAGGCACGATCATCATCGATGACGCGAACCCGGCAGAACTGGAAAAATTCCTGATTGAAAAACACGTGGATGTCATGATTGGCGGGGTCAAGGAACGGTTCCTGGCATACAAACTCGGGATCGGCTTTGTCGATCACAACCATGACCGGAAAGACGGCCTAGCCGGCTTTGACGGTGCGGTCCGGTTCGCCCGCGAGGTCTACGTCACCACCTGTTCTCCGGTCTGGAAATCCCTGCGGACCCCGGCTCCGGGAGGTACTATCCATGGCCAGTGAAGCAGCCGTTGCCGCCCCGGTACAGGGCCATGTCAAAGAGACAAGCGAGAACCAGTGCACCATGTGCATGCCGATTGGCGGCGTGGTCGCATTCAAGGGAATCGAGAACGCGATGGTGCTTATCCATGGCTCGCAGGGCTGCAGCACCTACATGCGGCTCTTTAATGTCGAGCACTTCAACGAGCCGGTTGACATCGCCTCGTCATCCTTAAACGAGAAACAGACCATCCATGGCGGCGAGGCAAACCTCAAAAAAGCCATGGACAATGTTATCCGGGTCTACCAGCCAAAAGTCCTTGGCGTGCTGACCACCTGCCTTGCCGAGACCATGGGCGAGGATATCGACCGGATCGTTGCGTCCTATATCGAAGAGAGGAAACTCACCGGGATCGATATCGTTCCGGTACCGACGCCGAGCTACAGCGGCACGCATGCCGAAGGCTACTGGGCAGCCATCCGGAGGATTGTCGCTTACTATGCACGTCCCGCGCAGTCCCACCGGCGCATCAATGTGATTGTGCCCAACATCAGCCCGGCCGATCTCCGGGAGATACAAAGGATCCTCGGCCTCATGGGCATTGAATACACATTGCTCCCGGATATCTCCCTGACGCTCGACCGCCCCTATGGCGGGAAGTACCAGAAGATCCCAACCGGCGGGACGCCCACCACGGCGATTGCGGAGATGACGGGCGCACCGGTGACCCTCCAGTTCGGTTCAACATGCCCGGATAATCTCTCCCCGGGAAAATATCTCGAAAACGAGTTTCATGTCCCGCTGGTGAACCTTCCGCTTCCGATCGGCTTAAAAAACATGGATCTCTTCATTGCGACCCTTGCAGAGATCAGCGGGAAGGCAGTGCCGGACGAGCTCGTGCTCGAACGCGGATGGCTCATGGACGCCATGGCCGACGCGCACAAGTACGATGCGGACGGTGTGCCGGTCCTCTACGGCGAACCCGAACTGGTTTACGCGCTCACATCGGTTCTTTCCGAGAACGGCGCTCTGCCGGCCGTGATCGCAACCGGTTCGAAAAACAGTATACTCGCCAGACTGCTGGCGCCGGTAACCGCAGATGCAGATACTGCCCCGGCGCTCATCGAGGAAGCCGACTTTGCGGCAATTGAAGAGGCTGCGATTCGTACCGGAGCAAATATCGCGATCGGCCACTCGGGAGGAAAACTGCTCACGGAGCGCCACGATATCCCGCTCCTCCGCATAGGGTATCCCATCCACGACCGGATGGGCGGCCAGAGGATCCTGTCCGTGGGCTACCGGGGCACGCTCGCGTTCCTCGACAGTTTCACCAACACGCTTCTTGGCCACAAGTATGCCACGTACCGCCAGAAGATCAAACAACACCTCTGTTCACCGGAGGGGAGGTAAGACCATGCAAAAACCAAAACACCATATCTTTGTCTGTACAAGCTCCCGCGCAAACGGGCAGCAGAAAGGATTCTGTCACTCAAAAGAGGGCGTTGACATTATGTCGCGCTTCCTGGAAGAGATCGAAGAACGGGACTGCGGCGGCGACGTGTTCCTCTCAAACACCGGCTGCTTTGGGATCTGCGACAAGGGCCCCATCGTAGTCGTGTACCCGGACAATGTCTGGTACGGTGCCGTGACGCCGGACGATGTGACCGCGATCATGGACGAGCACATCGAAGGCGGCAAAATCGTCGAACGTCTGGCGATCTGACACCGGAAGCGCAACAATGGCAGAAGAGATCGCAGTCATCCTTGGAGATGACGGGACAACGGGAAGGCTGGGTGATCCGGGAACACTTGCGGTATTCAGCCGCAGCGCCGGCACCTGGTCCAGGGTACGCGGGATGCCCGTTGTTCTTGATCCATCGCAGGGCCTCAAAGGGATGCGCACGGCAGCGGCCGGTATTGCTGCATTCCTTGGCGACTGCCGGGTCCTGGTAACCCGGTCGGCAAGCGGGGCCCTGTACTTCGAACTGGAAAAAGCAGGATGCACGCTCTGGGAGATTCCCGGGAAACCTCAGGAGTTTCTCGATTCCGTCTGGGCCGATGAGGAAAAGGCAAAGGTCCCGGCCGGGAAACCCGCGGCAGCCGACATCCCGAAACCCACGGAAAAAACTCCGGGGAACTTCTTTATCTCGATAAAGGAAGTCCAGGGAAAGCGGCCGGATATGTCGAGCAAGCAGGTCCTCCAGCAGTTCATCCAGAGCGGCGGCTTTCTCGTCCTCGATATCGTATGCAGCCATGTCCCTCCCTGGATCGAGGTAGAGGCAGAACGCCGGGGGTATACGCTCGAAACCGAACAACTTGGAAAAGATTCCATCAAAGTCAGGCTAACCACAAACACCGGCCGGTAACCCGGACCCGGGTCATGCAAAAAGAGGGATAATGCATATGATTCAGGCAGGCAAATAGTATGGCACGCAGGGTATTCCCGGACGATCAGCGGGATTATTAAGAGAACGGGTATACCTGCACGAACGAGGTGATTTATCCAGAATCCTGTTAACCCCGCCCAGGTTATCCGGCCGGGCCACCACCGGCACGAATCGTGCCGGAGCACTCTCATCTCTCCCGGATATGATCGTATACTTTTTTTAGCCCGGGGGAAGTAACCACAAGTGGTTACTTCTCCCGATCAATAAAACATAATTTTTAATTACTTTTCGGTGGAAGTTACATACAATAAAGGAACTGTTTAACGGATTGTGAAAGTTATGCACGGAAAACTGACACCCTCAAAACTTGCGCTTATCAGCATGATCTTCGCGCTTCTGGTGGCTGCGGCACTCTTTGCCGGCTGCACCCAGAGCACAACCAGCACCACACCGGCCACCACGGCCGCAACAACCGCACCGGCCGCAGCATCAGCAACGCCGGTTGCAACCGCAGTTGCAACGGCAGTCCCGACAACGGTCGCGACAACCGCAACCCCGGCCCCGACCTACACTGCATCGGAGACAACCATCATTGCATTCACGGCAGCATCCCTCTCGGGAGCTTCCCCGGCACTCGGCTCGGGCTTCAACAGTGCCTACCCGCCCCACAAGGTTGCCTTTAACCTCGACGGAACCCAGGCCTTAAAGACCCAGGTCGAGAACGGCGCATATTCCGATGTGTTCATCTCGGCGAGCAACTCGTATACCAACACCTTGAAGAGCGAGGGCTACTTCGTCAACAGCTCGGTAAAGACGCTGTGTACGAACTACGTGATTGTGATTCTCCCGGCATCCAACCCGGCAAACATCCAGTCGCTCTCCGACCTTGCAAAGCCCGGCGTGAAGATCGCAATGGCGGCAAACACGGTCCCGGTTGGAACCGCAACGACCGCAGTTGTCAACAACCTTGCCAACTCGACCTACGGGCAGGCATGGAAGAACGCAACCCTTGCTAATGTTGTCACCTACGAAACTTCCGAGCCGGCAGTTGCCACCAAGGTCTCCCTTGGCGAAGTAGATGCAGGCTTTGTGTACCAGTCCACGGCAACCGCCGCTGCACCGGGCACCTACCAGTCGATTACTATCCCCAAGAAAGACAACTATCTCCAGACCTACACCATTGGTGTCTTACAGGAGAGCAAGAACAAGGCAGTTGCCGGAGAGTTCGAGAGTTACATGCTCTCAGCAGCTGGCCAGCAGCTCCTCAAGCAGTACGGGTTCACTCCCGCAGTGTAATTCTACAAACATTACCTTTTTTCCCCGGGCCGGCGGTTAATCCGGTAAAAGAAAGGATACGCCATGATCGCAGAACGGCTCCGTCACGATACAACCCGCCGAAAGCTGGCGTACCTTGCAGCAGGCATACTTATTGCCGCCGTCACGCTGTTTCTTGCCCTTCCGATCCTTGCGCTGTTCCTCCGGATCCCTCCCGCACAGTTCTTTGTCACCCTGGAGAATCCTCTGGTGATAAGTGCCCTCTGGCTCAGCCTGTTTACCACCTGCATCACCCTGGTGATCGTAATAGCGGTCGGGACCCCGTTTGCCTATTTCCATTCGCGCTATTCGTACCCGGGAAAAGTCCTTGTCGATACCTTCATCGACCTTCCGCTGGTCCTGCCCCCGGCTGTTGCCGGTGTCGCACTGCTCATGCTCTACGGCCGGGTCGGCCTCCTCGGCCAGTATTTCAACATGGCCGGGATCCAGATCGCATTTACCACGCTCGCGGTAATCCTGGCGCAGATCTTCGTTGCTTCACCGTTTTACCTGCGGCAGGCAAAATCGCTCTTCGAGCAGCTCGATCCTGCCTACGAACAGACAGCACGGACTCTCGGGGCATCGCCGTTCAGGACGCTCGTGTCCGTCACGTTCCCGATGACCGCAGGCGGCCTGGTCTCGGGCGCGGTCATGACATTCGGGAGGGCGCTTGGGGAATTCGGGGCAACGATCATGTTTGCCGGCAACCTGCCCGGGGTCACGCAGACCATGCCTCTGGCAGTGTACGTGGGAATGGAGAGCAATCTCTACGTGGGGCTTACGATCTCAATCCTGCTTGTGATCATCTCGTTTGCCATCATGCTCGCGGTGCGCCTGGTCCAGAAGAGGGAGGAGCTCCATGCTTGAAGCTCAGGTGACAAAAAAACTCCGGGATTACTCCCTCGACCTTTCGCTTGCCGTACGGCCGGGCGAAATATTTGTCCTGATGGGGACAAACGGCTCGGGAAAATCGACGACATTAAACATTCTCGCGGGACTGCTCGAACCGGATACCGCCGTGATCACCTTGAACGGGGAGCGCATCTGCCACTCAAAAGAGGGCATCAATATCCCGGCCGAGGACCGCCGGATCGGGTATGTCCTCCAGAACTCCGCAGTCTTCCCCCACATGACCGTGAGCGACAATGTTGCATTTGGCCTCCGGGGACGGGGCATTTCCCGTCAGGAGATCCTCGAACAGGCAGTGCTCTGGATGGACCGGATGCACATATCCGATCTTGCCGGGATCCGGGCGGGAAACCTCTCGGGAGGACAGAAACAGCGCGTTGCCCTTGCCCGGGCCCTTGCGATCGGGCCGCGCCTCTTAATGTTGGACGAGCCGTTCACCGCGCTCGATGCGGAGAGCACGCAGACCGTAAAGGACCTGACCCGGCGGTTCGTAAAAGAGATGCAGATCCCCTGCATCGTGGTCACCCACCGGCTCACGGACAGCACCGAGATCGGCGACCGGGCATGTGTGCTCTGCCACGGGAAAAAAGAGTGGGAAGGTCTCCCGGCGGAGATGCCCGACTTCTGTACTGTCTGCCACTGTAAGGACTGATACCGGAACCGCATAACTGTTTTTTTTCAGCGGGATTGAACGGTATTCCCCGTGCAGGAGTACGGGTTGCCAGGGCCCGGGGTTCCTGTTTTTAACAAACAGGCAAATATTCGTCATGCTTAAACCGCACCATCGCCCACATGTCTGTAGTGGACGGTGCCGGGATAAGACGGGGCGCCGGGACCCCTGCCGGGTGTGCACGTTATGAAGAAAACTACGAAAACCCCTAAAACAGGATCCGACTTCCGGCCCCTCGCGATCCTTGCCGGTGCCGTGATCCTTGCCCTCATCTTTGTCGCGGCCATCGTGCTCTCGGTCCCTGCCGGGACACCAACAGGGCAGTCCGATGCCATCCGCATCGGGGCGATCTACAACCTGAACGGATCGCAGTCGTCCCTTGACATTCCCTCTGCACGGGGAGCCCGCCTTGCCGCAGCACAGATCAACGAGCGCGGGGGGATCGGGGGACGGCAGGTCATCCTGACCGAATATGACGGAAAGACCAACACCACCGAGATCGCAGCGGATGCAGACCGCCTCATCGGTACCGACCACGTGCAGGTCATCATCGGTATGAGCGATTCCGACATGGTTCTCCCGGCAGCCCGCGTTGCAGCCGGCGCCCGCACGGTCTTTGTCACGTCCGGCGCAACCTCCCCGCTCCTTCCGGGGCAGGTGCCGGGCTACCTCTACCTTGCCTGCTATGGCGACAACACGCAGGCCGCAGCCGCAGCGGAATTCGCGCAGTCCGATCTTAACGCGACAACAGCCCTGGTGGTCATGGACAATTCCACGGAATACACGCGGCTCCTCCCGAAGTATTTCATGGAGAGGTTTGCCGAGGGCGGCGGAACCATTACCAAGGTCGTGCCTTACGAAGGAAGCCAGGATATCCCGTCAGTAGCCGGGAAGCTTTCCGGAACCGCGGTTCCTGCACCGGGTGTCGTGCTCGTTGCCTGCGGGCCGGAGGACTGCGGCGCTGCGATCCGGGCGGTACGGGCCGCGGGGATCACAGCACCGGTGATCGGAGGGGACTCGATGGATTCCCCGAAGCTTGCCGCAGCTGCCGGGCCGGATGCGGGCCGGATCGTGTACACAACGCATGGCGATATCAGCACGTCGTCCGCTGACCCGGACACGAGTGCGTTTATTAAACGGTATTACATCGAGTACGGCGAAAAGCCCAACGCCTTTGCTGCGCTCGGGTACGATACCGTAAACGTGGCGGCACAGGCCGCAGCGTTATCGCCGTCCGATATCCGGGCCGGCCTTGTCTCCCTCAAAACCTACGACGGGTTGACCGGGACCATCGCCTACCACAACAACGCGCAGATCCCGGAAAAGTCCGTGACCCTCATGGAGCTGAACGGCGGCACGGTGCGCTCCCTCGGAGAACGGGTACCCCGGATCGTGCCGGCACCCTGATGCCCGACACTTTTTTTTTAATTTTTTAGATCGCGCCGGTCTTTCTCAGCCACAGCCCGACTGCCACATATGCGAAGGTTGCAGCGATTATTCCCAGAATTATGCCGGAAGCGAGCGGGAGATCTCCGGAAAAGATCGCACGGGCGAGCCACAGTATCACAAGAAAGATTCCCTAGGCTGCTATCACAACCCCCAGAAAAATGACCGCAAGAGCCGCAATCCCGTACGTTACCGGTTCATCCATCAGGAAAACCCTATTTTAGGTACCCCGCCGGCAGTTCGTCGTACAGCCCCCCGGGCAATCTCCGGATCCTGCACTCATATATCGAGCAGGCGCTCGTTTTTGCGCAGCCATTCCCGGTGTTTCTGATACTCCGGCATTGCCTGCCCGACTTTTTCCCAGAACCGGGGGGAATGGTCCGGCTGGCGCATGTGGACGAGCTCGTGGACGATCACGTAGTCGACCACTTCCGGCGGCGCGAGGATCAGGCGCCAGCAGAACGAGAGCGTGCCGGACGTGCTGCACGAGGCCCAGCGGCGGCGGGTATCGGAGATCCGGATCTTCTTTGGCCGGTAATCGAGGATCGCGGCAAAGCCGGCAACCCGGGCCGGGACAAGCGCTTTTGCCTTCTCCACGTACCATGCCAAGAAGAGGTCGCGGGCCCCGGGCAGGCTGCGCTCCCCGATAAAAAAGGACGTTCCGAGGCTGACCGGGGCATCGCTCCCGGCAATGATTGCGAGCGGGTAATACCTTCCCAGAAAGAGGAACTCTTCGCCCTCGACAAACCGCTTCTTTCCCGCCACCGGCCGGTTCCTGATCTCGGCCATCTTCTTTTCGATCCAGTCCTGTTTCTCTGTTATGAGCCCGGCAAGGTAGGACTCGGGCGTCCGTTGCGGGGCCCGGACAACGAGCGTGGCTTCGGGGGTAATCTCAAGCGAGATCGTGCGGCGCCGGGAGCGGACGATCGTGGCTGAGTACGGGAGCGGCATGGGATATTCCGGAAAAACCATTTGGCGCTTCTGGTATTTTTGCCCGGCTGCTGCCGGTGCCGCCTCACATCACGACCCGGGTCACGACCCCGTGGATCTTCTCCGGCGGCAGCGTATAGAACTGGACAAACGGGGGCGTGACCTTTTTGATGATCGAATAGATCTTCCAGAAGAACCGGTCGCTCACGATGTTCTCGATGCCATAGAAGATCGTCTTCTCTTCAATTCCCTGTGCGCGGAGCAGCTGGATAAGATCGATGATCTCCATGTACCCGCACCGGACGGTAAATACCTGGAGGCCCGGGGCGAGATTGGTATCGAACTCGGTCGTGACCCCGAACGGCTTGTCATGGGTCACAATGGAGACAAAGATATTGTTCTCGTACAGGATCTCGTTCTGGAAAAAGATCTGCGGAACATACGAGGAGACTTTCGAAACCTCGCCGGTAAAGTAGAGGGCGGTGCCGTGGATTTTCGGGAGCGAGTTATAGGCCGCCGTGTATTTCGGGATAAAATCCTCTAAGGGCACGGGCCTGAGCATATCGTGGAGCCGGTCCTGGCCCCGGATATACGCGAGGATGATGACAAACGGGAGCGCGGCGATCAGTACCGACCAGTAGGCCCCGGTCGGGATCTTGACAAACGAGGAGAGCAAAAATAGCACGTCCACCTCGATCAAAAGCCCGCAGACCATGGCCTTGACCGCTTCAGCCCGCAGGATGAAGATCAGCAGCATCAGGATGGCGGAGATAAGCATGGTCCCGGCGACCGCGAGGCCGTACGCGGACGAGAGGCTTTCCGATGAGCCAAATCCGATCATCACCACGAGCACGGCTACCATGAGCAGCCAGTTGATGGTATCGATATAGATCTGGGAGCGCAGCTCGGCCGAAGTATAATCGATCTTCATCCGCGGGAGGAGCTTGGTGTTCATGGCCTGGTATACAATGGAGAACATGCCGCTGATCATTGCCTGCGACGCGATGACCGTTGCTGCGATACTCAGGATAAGGAACGGGACGTAGCCGATCGGGATGATCGCATGTACCATCGAGAAGAGCACGTTCTTTGTCGAGCCGCCGGCAATCACGTACGCGCCCTGCCCGAGATAGCTGAGCACGAGCGCGGGAAAGATGCAGTACCAGCCTTTTATGATCGGTTCGCGGCCCAGGTGGCCCATATCGGCATAGAGCGCTTCGCCCCCGGTCACGCAGAGGATCACGGCGGACATGACAAAGAACGAGGTGATGCCGTTTTCCATTACAAAGGCAAAGGCAAAGGTCGGGCTCAGCGCGAGGAGCACCTGCGGGGCGGCAATGATGGCAATCGCCCCGGTAACGCCGAGCGCGACAAACCAGACGAGCATGACCGGCCCGAACATCCACGCCACGTGCTCGGTGCCTTTTTTCTGGATGATAAAGAGGCCGATTGCAATGAGGGCTGCGATCAAAAGCACGTCGGTCCCGGCAAAACCGGAAAAGCCGGGCACGAGCGCGATACCTTCGACCGCGGAGAGGATACTGATCGCGGGCGTGATGACGCCGTCGCCGATGAAGAGCGCGATACCGGCAACGGTGAGGATGGTAACGGCCGAGAGGGTGATGCCCGGCTTCAAGAGAGTTGCGAGGATCCCGCGGAGCACGATCGTGCCGCCCTCGCCCTTGGTCCCCAGGGACATTGCGAGCCAGACGTACTGGACGGTGATGATCGTAAAGAGCGTCCAGATCACAAGCGAGATAATACCAAGGATATTCCCGGTTGTCGGGAGAAGAAAGAGGAGGATTGCGCCGACCGTGTAGATGGGACTGGTCCCGATATCGCCAAAGACCAGGCCCAGGGATTTGATGACCCGGGAATGGCCGTTTCCCAAAACCGGCATTGTACTAACCTTGAAAGGAAGAAAGTAAAGACTTTGTGTTCCCGGGCGGACGGGGTTACCTGGTACCTGTTTACCTCCCGGGGATTTTTACCGGGAGGGACGATGAGCGCTAAAAAAAATTGTCCCGGGATCACTCGTCGATAACGAACCGGTCGAACTCCTCGAAGTACCGGTACCCGAACGCACAGTTCCGGTTCCAGAGTATGTTGTCGAAGATCTGCCGGACCGTTAAGGGAGACCGGGTCGTGTTCTTTGCAATAACCGCGAGGATCTTCTCTGCGCACGGCAGAATTGTCCCGCCAAAATGCATAGAAAACCTGCGGGTATATTCCTCGACCTTGTCGGCATCGCAGGTCGATTCAAGCAACCGGCGTTTCTGGACATAAAGGCAGCTGTAATACAGGAGATTCCGGGGATCGTTTAATTCCGGGAGGAGCTTCTCTTTGTTTTCTATGAGTTTTGCCAGACCTTTCATGGCAGAGGGATAATTTTCAGCGCATAATTTTTTGAAATATTTTTTCATCTCCGATTCCACCATCGGCTCATAGATTGTTCCTTCAATAACCCGGGCCAGCACCTGGAGCCGCTGGCAGGTTTCGGCATCGACACAATCGCCCGCCATAATGTAGGGGTATTCATGGTTCCAGATCAGCAGGTGTTCGATCTCCCGGGCTACAATCCGTGCATCGTTGGGGGACTTGGGGAATTTTTTTAAGGTGATCGTATTTGTGACGGGCGAGGCTATCCCGTCGTATTTGCTCTTTGAATCGATCAGCCAGGTGATCGTTATTTTTTCGATATCGCCCTTTTTTGCAGCGTAAAAATCAGCAAAATCCGGGTGTTTTTTGCCGAGGGTGGCAAGCATTATCCCGGCCAGGTGCCCCTTGAGCCGGGTACTGGGGGCAGCACCTGATGCGGATTGAACATTATTCATGCTTGCATTTTGGCGGGCGATCTCATAGTGGTTCTGGTAGCCGGGAATAACCGGCCCTCACCCGGTGTCCCGGTCTTTTGGAAAGAAAGCCGGGCTCCGCTGCTCTCGTTCCTAGGACTGCGTGCCCGTTTTTTTGGGAATGAGAAGGTTAATTTCTGCCCGCACCAAAGAAATTTTGCCATGCCAAAGCCAGCTCAATCTGAAAATAAACCCGGATACGAACCCAGTTTCAGGTACAAGCAGTGCCTTGTCCTGCGAAACGATGTCAAGATGAGCTGCGGCAAGAAGTGCGCACAGGCAGCCCACGCGTCCATCGGGGCGTTTGAGAACGCAGACAAGACGCTGCGGAAGGCCTGGCAGGTTGAGGGCCAGAAAAAGGTGGTCTTAAAAGCAGATGGCGAGCGGGCTCTTTTCGAGCTCAAGGTGATAGCGGAACGGGCAGGTATATCCACCTCGCTCATCCAGGACGCCGGCATGACCGAGATCCCGCCGGGAACTATCACGGCGCTCGGTCTTGGCCCTGCAAAGTCCGAGGACCTCGACAAGATCACCGGGGCGCTCTCCCTCTTATGAAAGAAAGCCCGTATGCGCTCGAACGCGAGCTCGGTATGCAGTATTATGCCACCGATACCCCGGGGATCGGCGGCAGGCTCCGCACCACGCCCGAGGATTTTATCGTCAAAGAGATCCCCCGCGAGGGAAAGGGCGGGAACACCGGCCCGTACCTGATCTGCCGGCTCACCAAGAACAACTGGGAGCTCCAGCACGCAGTAAAAGAGATCGCAAAACGCCTGGGTATCAGTCACCGGCGGATCGGCTGGGCGGGGACCAAGGACAAGAATGCAAAGACCACCCAGCTCATCTCGATCTTTAAGGTTACGCCGGAAGAGATCGCGGCGTTCTCTCTTAAGGATATCACGCTCGAAGTTGTCGGGTCGGCTAACGAGCAGCTCTCGCTTGGCGATCTTTTGGGCAACCGGTTCGATCTTGCGATCCGCGAGGCCGAAGGGGAAGACCTTGCCGGCCGGGTTGCGGCCGTGACCGGGGCAGCGGGAGAGGCATTCCCGAACTATTTCGGGCTCCAGCGTTTCGGGGTCATCCGCCCGCTGACCCACCGGATCGGCGAGCTGATCCTCCGGGGCGAGTACGAAGAGGCCGTGGCAACCTATGTGGGCCTGGCGTTTCCCCACGAACAGGAACGGATCCAGGACGTGCGGCGCCACTTTTTTCTTAGCCGCGACCCGCTGCTTGCACTCAAGGAGATGCCCACCCAGATGTCCTTTGAGCGTTCCATGCTCTCGCACCTCCACACAAACCCGGGCGATTACGCCGGTGCGCTTCAGCAGCTGCCGCCAAAACTCCTCTCGATGTTTGTCTCCGCGTTCCAGTCGTACCTCTTCAACTGCGCCCTCTCCGACCGGTTGAAAAACGGCCATGGTCTTTCCGAGCCGGTGCCGGGCGACCGGCTGATCTTCTCGAACGGCCGGACCGACACCGTGACTGCGGCAAACATCCCGACAGTCACCATCCACCTCGCCCGGGGCCGGTGCGGCATAGCGCTCTTCATGCCGGGAAAGGACGAGCCCGCACCCGGGACCGAAAATGCTGCGGTCCGCGATCTGCTTGCCACCCACCGGATCACGCACGACAATTTCCGCACGGCCTCGGTCTTCGTGCATGCAAAGTTCGACGGGGCATGGCGGCCGATCGCCATGAAGACCGCGGTCGAATCCTCGGTCGAAGAGAACACTGTGTGCCTGAAATTTACCCTTCCCCCCGGGCACTACGCTACCACGGTCTGCCGGGAATACATGAAAGCCGACCCGCTCCGGATGGTGTGATGCGGAGAGAGTATCCGTCTTTTTTTCCAGATTTTTACCACAGAACAGATCCCGGCGGACACACAAAACCAGAAACCCTGTTATCCGGATTCATCGGTCATTTGTGCAGAGCATATCGGGAAAATCACTATATGATCAACTCCAAACGAGCTCTCGCCCCCGGCCCCCTCGCGCTCGACGGGTGGCACGGCTTCACCCGTCTCGCTAGGGGGCGGTACTGCCTATCGAAGACGGGGGCG
>WSSedL1CaDRAFT_10000024_pt1 | contig 90586 bp, 82 predicted proteins | sample WetSurSL1Cattail_FD_9464 | JGI IMG/M metagenome (IMG submission 9464)
CAGCCATGGCAGGCGGCCCCGCCAATGTCATTACCCGGCCAGGCATGAACCGGCGGGCAGCGGCAAGGGCGGCGTTCCTTGAAGAGCCGCACCTGAAACCTGCCGGCAAAAACGCCCATGCCCGCCTTACGCAGAAGCACGAACCGCCGATGCTCCGCGACTCCCTCGCGATTGTCCACCGTGACCACGCCAGCCACGTGATCGCCGAGGATTACTCCTACAAGACAGAGGCCTATTACACCATCCTCCGGCACGAACTCGAGGGAGAGGACATCCGGCCTTCCAGCCGGGCGGTACTTGACGCCTTTGTCGTGCCCATCTGCCTTGAGCGGGCAAAACGTGCGGGAATCCCCGTCATGGAATGGGGCATATCGCAGGCCTACGTGCCGCTGCCGGCGATCCTCTACGGCCTCAACTACTTTGCCACTGCATCGGACTTCTTTGTGGTGCAGGACAACGAGCAGGCAAAGGACGTGGTCAAGCATATCACCAACAAGGGCAAGTACCCGTTCTGCTACCAGAAGCTCGGCGACGATGCGATCCTCCACACCTGCACCGCGGTCTTTGGCCGGACCACCGGGAGCTGTGCTGCCATTGGCGGGTATGCTGCGATGATCTACGATCTCTTCCATATCCCGCTCGTGAGCATGGTCTTTGTAAAGACCGGGAAAAATTTCGCGCTTTCGAGCCTTGCCCCCACCCGGTACACCCACCTCTCCGCACAGGAACGCTCGCTCCTTGCCGCGTACCGCGACGAGCAGGAGTTCTTATGAGCCGGCTTGGCATTTTCGTGGACCGGAAAACCCTCTCGAATGCCGAGCAGCTCGGGGCCCTGATCCACTGCCGCGACGTTGCCGAGGAGATGGGCCACAACGTGGACTTCCTCTTCCCGGTCGATATCAACAAGATCCCCAAAATGGACGCGCTCTTCATCCGGGCCCGGACCGACCCGATGAACATTACCTATGTTGCAGCGAGGATGGCAGACTTCCACGGGATCCCGGTCATCGACGATTCCGACTCGATCCAGATCTGCGGCGACAAGATCAACATGTACTCCCACCTGCTAAGAAAGAACGTCTCGCTCCCAAAGACCGTCTTCCTCTCGAAAAACGATCTCTCGGTGGAACGGGTGAGTCAGCTTTTCGACACGCTCGGGACGCCGCTGATTGTCAAGGAGCCTTCGACCTCGTTCTCGCTCCGGGTGGAGAAAGTCACCGATATCGCCGGCTTCTTCCGGGTTGCCCGGCGGTTCATCAAGATGTCGGACTGGATCGTTGTCCAGCAGTACGTGGAGAGCACGTACGACTGGAGGGTCGGGGTACTCGACGGGAAACTGTTGTACGCCTGCAAGTACACGATCCCCTCGGTCACCTTCAAAATCCAGGCCTCGGTAAACGGCCACATTGTGTACTGCGGTGTCGAGAGCGTTCCCGCGGAGGCAGTCCCGCCCCACGTAATCCAGCTCGGGATCGATGCGGCAAATGCGATAGGAAACGGCCTGTACGGCGTGGATATCAAGAACAGCAATGGCGATGCGTGCGTTATCGAGGTAAACGACAACCCCTCGCTCGAAAGCGGCGAGGACACGTTTTACCCGAACGTGTACGAACGGATCGTAAACCACCTTTTTGCAAGTTAAGGATAGGAAAAATACCATTTCAGGCGTGATTTTGTATGACGGAAAACTGGCTGCTTCGTGCCGAAGCTATCTGTATGGACTGCGGGGGTCACTGCTGCGATGAAGCGCATCCCCCGATTTCGAAGAACTGTCAGGAACGGCTGATAAAAGAGGGGGTATCCCCGGACGCATTCGAGGTAAAGGGCTACCGGCGCCTTAAAACGCACGCCGACAACACCTGCTACCTCATGAAGAACGGCAAGTGCACCATCCATGCGGTAAAACCCGAGACCTGCCGGGCCGGGCCGTTTACCTTCGACGTGAACGGGGACATGATCCGGATCTTCCTCAAGCATCCCTCGATCTGCCCCATCGTGACGCTCTTAAAGGACGTGCCGGCTGCGTACGACCAGCAGTACGACTGTGCCGTGAAAAATATTACCCTCCTTGTCGCAAACCTGACCGATGAGGAGATTGCGGAGATCAACAAGATCGACGAGCCCGAGACCGACCTCGTCGCCGAGATTCCGCGGGAATACCGGGCGTTATGACAATCGGAACAGAGCATGAGTTCTCGGTAAACGACGATCATTTTACCGCGCTGCCTGTCTCGGACCAGATCATAAAGGCGATCTGCGGGAGTTTCGAGAGCGAGATATCGTTTGGCGATGTCCGTCTGGGTAAAGAGCTCCAGAAGACCGTCATCGAGATGCTCCCGAAGGTGCCTGCCGATGGCCCGGCGGTACTGGAAATCCAGCTCGTGCAGGGGATCAACCGTTTCTACCGGATCTTCCCGGACCAGTACCACCTGCTCGGCCTCGGCATGCACCCGACCGTGACGCTCGACCGGACCTCCGTCTGGGACCACGACGAAGGGGAATACTACGAGTGCTACGACCGGCTCTTCAACATCCACCAGCACGGGTGGCTCAACATCCAGGCGCTCCAGGTCAACCTCTCGTATGCAAACGAAAAAGACCTGCTCATGCAGTACAACCGGATCCGCACCTTCCTGCCGTACCTGGTCGCCATCACGGCGTCGTCGCCCATGGTCGAGGGAAAACTGACCGGGGTAATGGACAACCGACTCGTCTATTACCGGAAAAACCAGGAGCAGATCCCGGCGATCTGTAACGGGATCGTCCCGGAGCGGCTCCGCTCGGTTGCGGAATACAACGCGTTCCAGGAGACGATCTTTGCCGAACTCCGCACCCGTGATGCGGAGATCCTCTGCGAAGAGTGGCTCAACTCGGGCGGTCTTATCATCCGGTTCTCCCGGCAGTGCCTCGAGATCAAGGCAATGGACGAGCAGGAGTGCATAAAGTCCGACATGGCAGTGGCCGCATTCGTACAGGCCCTGCTGCGCTGCCCGACGCTTCCCGTGGAATCGGACCGGGATGCACTCCTCGGACTCATGGAGACGGCGATACAGAAAGGGACGGTCGGTCTCCGCCCGGAACTTGTGGCCCTTTACGATCATGCCTGGAAGAAGGCAACGCCGGAGGAAAAGCAGTACCTGCCGATAATCGAACGCAGGATAAAAAACGGCAGCCTTGCCGAACTGATGGCGGAACGCTACCGCAGGGAAAAGCAGATCGAACCGATCCTTGCTGATATGGCCCGCTGCCTGCAAAAGAACACGCCATACGGCATGGATTAATCTCCTCCTCCCCTTTTTAGCCATCTCCCGAAAAACGATGCATTCCCGTACCAGGGTAACCCTCATTAACCTGGTGGCCGGAACAATCAGTAAGGAGTTTTTTTCACTATGACCCGCACCCTCCTTTCCGAAGCCGACGGCTATGCACTGCTGAAACAATACAGGATACCGGTGCCCCGCTTTGCCGTCGCCAGAACCGCTGAAGAGGCGGGACGGGCCGCAGGGGAGATCGGCTTTCCGCTCGTGGCAAAGATAGTCTCGCCGGATGTGGTCCACAAGAGCGATGCGGGGGGCGTCATCACCGGTATCACAACAGCGGCAGCGGCAGAACAGGCGTTTCTTGCCATCACGCAGAACATCCATGCGGCCTTTCCCGGTGCGGAGATCCGGGGCGTGATCCTCGAAACAGAACAGGTCCCGGGTCTCGAACTGATCGTCGGGGGAAAGACCGATCCGGCGTTCGGGAAGGTACTTACGATCGGGATGGGCGGGACGCTCGTGGAACTGCTCCGCGATGTGGCGATCCGTATCCTCCCGGCGGACGAGAACGGGATACGGGCCATGGTCCGCAGCCTGAAAGGCTACCCGCTGATCGCGGGGTACCGTCACGCAGCGCCGCGGGACGAGGATGAATTTGTCCGGATCACCGGGGCGCTTGTGCGGATGTTTCTCGAGCACCCCGGGATCAGCGAGTTCGATATCAACCCGGTCATCCTGTACGGGAAGGGGTGCTGTGCAGTGGACGCACGGATCTACACCGATGACTCTGCGGCACCTCTTCCGGAGACCGGCGCCGGGAGCCCGGTGCCGGCCGGACTGCTCTCCGGGATCCGTTCGGTCGCCGTAGTCGGGGCATCGCAGGACCCGGACAAGGTGGGGTACGCAATCTGCCGGAACATGCTCTCGTTCTCCGGCGATCTCTACCCGGTCAACCCGAAGAGCCCGGCAATTCTCGGGAAGACTGCCTACCCCTCGCTGTCTGCGATACCCGGGCCGGTGGATGCTGCCGTGATCGCCATCCCGGCCCCCGGCGTCCCGGCAATTGTCGAAGAAGCAGGAAAAAAAGGAGTCCCCCTTGTCGTCATCGTCTCGTCCGGCTTTAAAGAGACCGGCGCCGCAGGCCGGGCCCTCGAAGATCAGATCCTTGCCACTGCAAAAAGATACCACATCCGTATCATGGGTCCCAACTGCCTCGGGTTCATGGTCCCGGCGCAGGGGATCAACACCACCTTCGATACCCTCTCCCCCCGGCCCGGCTCCATTGCATTCATCTCCCAGAGCGGGGCGATCATCACGACCATTGTCGACTGGAGCCTGCCAGAAGAGATCGGGTTCTCTTCGGTTATCTCGGTGGGAAACCAGCTCGACCTTGCCTTCGAGGACTTCATCCAGAGTGTTGCGGCAGACCCGGCAACAAACGCCATCATTCTCTATGTTGAGGAGATCAGGAACGGCCGGCGCTTCCTTGAGATCGTACGTGAGATCACGGACCAAAAACCCGTGATCGCAATAAAATCCGGGTCATCTGCCATCGGGCAGAAGGCAGCCTCATCGCATACCGGTTCCCTTGCCGGGAGTTTTGCCGTGTACCAGGCCGCATTCCGGCAGGCAGGGATCATCCCGGCCCGCTCGATCCGGGAAGCATTCCAGGCCGCAGAACTGCTCGCTTCCGAGGGATATCCCGAAGGGATACGGGCGGTCGTGATCTCGAATGCCGGGGGTTTTGCCGTCCTTTCTTCGGATTATGCGGAGCGGTTCGGGATAACGCTCGTGGAGTTCCCAAACGAGATCGTGCAGGAACTCGATGCCATCCTCCCGTCTAACTGGAGCAGGGCTAACCCGATCGACATGGTAGGCGATTCGCATCCCGACCGGTATGCAAAAACCTTTGACGTGATGATCCGGCACCAGGATCTCTGGGACATTGCCTTTGTGATTACCGCCCCGACCGCCCTGTCGGATCCCCTGCGGGTGGCTAACGAGATCGTCCGGTTCTCCACGCACACCAAAAAGATGATCGTGGGCTGCATGATTGGCGGCGACTCCATGAAGACGCCGCAGCATATCTTAAAAGAGGCAAAGATCCCCAATTTCCCGGATCTCGAAGATGCATTCCGGACCGTGGGAAACATCTGCCGATACACCTGCCGGAACAATGGCGGGTCCTGCGGGTGTGCCAGGGGGGAACCGCTGGAGAAAAAGAGGCCCTGACCGGGCGGAACCATTGAACCCGGGCCATCCATGTATCCTTTATAGGACCGGGTAAAATCCTAGTTCATGAATATCCGGCATACCCCCGTCATTCTCGCCCTGTGTGTCGTCCTCCTGCTTGCCGCAGCGGGCTGCACGGGCACGACCACGCCCGCCCTCCCGTTTGGCCCGACCGCAACCCCCACGCCCGTCCCCACAACGGCACCGGTAAGTACGTTGCCCACGCTCTCGCCCACCCCAAGCCCGACCGAAGCTCTCCCCGATGTCTGGGCGGTCGATGTGCAGGTCCAGAGCAACGGGCAGGCGATCAACCCGCAGGTCATTATGACCTTCCGCGGCGGCATGGGCATGAACCTTATCCCCGAGCTCGACCTCGAAGTGATCCGCTCTGACGGTGTTGTCGAGACCGGGACCATGAAACAGCCCCTCTATGTGGGAAAGACCGTCTCCCTGCAGGGCACCACCCAGAACAATGACCGGGCTGTGGTCTGGGCAATCACGCCCCAGGGCGACCGGGTCAAGATCATCGACCAGTACGTGCCGTTCCGGTCGTATAACTGATCAGCCATCCAGTATAAGATCTGCAAATTCTTTTTTCCACCATTTTTGGTGCACAGGCAGGTTCCCGGGAAACATTTTGTTCATGCAGGAAATGAGGGTCGGCCCGACCATTTCTAAAAAGGATCGGTGCGCCCGGTTTTTTTGTGGCGTGCATGGTAGGGGGGAGGGGGCGATCGTAAATTCGCGTGGATCAATGGTCGCCCCGACCAATGCTTGAGATCGGTCACCCTGACCTCTGATCGAGTACGGTCGGGGCGACCACCCCCTCTCGCCGGTAACTCCAGAGGAAACGCAGGTCGTGGAACTGGAAAAACAGTGGCCACCCCGACCAATTTTGAAAATGATCGGTCCGATCAATTTTTTTGATGAGTGAGAGGCAGGGGAGGGGGGTTACCATTATTTTTTGAGGTCGGGGTGGCCGATCATGATGATGGGTGGGGGCGAGCGGTTTTTCTGAGATTTATGGAATACTGATCAAATTGTGATATTATTCGGGCATTGATGCATAACGATGCCCTACGCGCAAAACACCTCGTCGGGTTTTGCGCTACGCACTTACCTTGATCCCATATTTCAATCAAACCGCGTTTCAGAAAAGCGCTTTTCCGGTTGTTCCCCCTAGCGAGACGGGTGTGGCAGTGCCACCCGTCGAGCGCGAGGGGGCGGAGGGGGCGAGTGCTCGCGTCGGCGAGAGAAAATGTAACTCAAATATTGATAATCTTGAAAAATTTCAGGATTACTTGCAGGGAAAAGAACCGCCCTCACAGCGTAATCTTCTTCAAAATCTGCCCGTTCTTAAAAATAGTAATCCCGCCGCCGCTCTGGGATACCACGATACCCACTGCCTTTGTCACGCTCGTCATCGCCGCAACCGAGTTATGCCGGGTGCCCATCCCTTTGGGGAGCGTCACATGGCTTGAATCGACCGTGATGTAGCGGCCCGACGCCTCGATAAAGCCGTCGCCCGAGATCACGAACGCCCCGTCGAGCTGCGCGAACTCCTTGATGTTCTCTTTTAGATCGGGGTTTGTTACCATCCGCATCTCGGGGGCATGGCCTTCGAAGGCATTGAGCATGATCTGCCGGGACTTGGAAAGCACGTTTTTCGTGTCGCCGATTAAAAAGGTCGTGCCGACCGCCTTTCCCTCGCGGCCCTCGATCGAGATCTCGGTCGCGATATGGAAGACCGTATCGAACACTTCTTCCCGCACGTCAGTATCCGAGACCACCTGGTCCTTCCAGGAATCGGTACTGATCCGTACCGCCCCGGTCTGCTTGCGGTCGGTGATGTCGTGGCCTATACAGAGGATCTCGGTGATATGGCCCTGCGGGTCCCGGATCGCCTTGTTGATCCACGCAATCCAGACAATATCGCCGTTCCTGCGTATGTTCTCGCTCACGTTGATGGCATATCCTTCGGCATTGAATCCCAGATCGTTTGCCATCATGGAGAGATCGTGACCGCCCCGGTTCTTCTCGGGGACAATCGTTCCCACCAGGTTCTTTCCGACAAGGTCGCTTTCCGAATAGTCAAAGAACGCCGCAGCAAAGGTGTTGATGTAGGTGATGTTCCCGAGGAGGTCCATCCGGATGATGATGCTCTGGGCGTTTGCCATCATCTCGCGGTATTTTCCCTCGCTCTCTTTTAAGGCGTCCCGCATCTTCTTTTTGTCCGAGATATCGGTGACGACAACCGTGCCGCCTTTTTTTGCATCGAGCGGATCGAGCAGCCGGGCCTGGAGGGTGCAGGCAACATATCCCCCGCCGGTCCGTGCGATCTCGGACTCTGCCAGCCCGTTCCCGAGGGGATCCCGGTGGATCTGGAGATCCCGGCAGACCTGCACGAACTCCTCGTCGCTCTTAAAGAGCGTCCGTACGGGCTTGCCGATAAGCGCCGGTTCGGTTGTCCCGAGAAGGGCAGCAAACGGGTGGTTGACCCATTCTATCGTGGCGTTGCGCATCTGGAAGATCCCTAAAGGGGTTGCCGAGAGGATCGCGGTCAGCTGATCGTTCTGGAGCTTTGCCTCACGCTCGGTCTTCCTGCGTAAGGCGGTCTGCTTGAGAAGGGTGACCAGCTCCGCAGCCGGTCCCCGCAGGTCGCAATTCCCGGAGAACGTGACTTCCGCGCCATTTGCGACTTCCTCAAACGCGATCCGGCTCTGGCCCCGGCGTTCGTAGAGGATTACGGGCGTAGGGTTGCCGATCGACCGGAGGTACCGCAAAAAACCGATCCCGTCCATGTCGGGAACGAACTCGATCCCGTTTACTGCCGGCACTTCCTCAAAACAGATCACGATGTCGAAGATGCGGCTTTTGAGTTTCTCGATGGCCATCTTGGGCGACGGCACCATCTCCAGGCGGACCTCCCCGGTCTTTTCAAGGATCGGGCGCAGCTGCCCAAGAAAGCCGGTATTGTCATCGACAAAAAGAATGGATATCATCGGGTACTCCGCAGCCGGATCTCGCCGGGTCTGTACAGGTTACCTATAATCGGCTATGGTGTAATAAATAGTTGACTGGCGACGGCAAAATCCCCGGTTTCGGGCAATTATGGCCCGGAATAACCGTACCGGGTTTTCTGCAGCCCGGCATTTTGTTTCCTCTGGTCAGGAAAAAGGGAAACTGCGGTGAACGCCGGATGTTTATCCGGTCTGTTAAAAAGGATAAAAATAGTCTATTTGCCGCTGTTCTCGACAATGGCAAGCTGGTACATCCAGTCCATCAAGGGGTGGCATTCCTCGACAACGCATTCGAGGTCGCAGGCAATGCAGGGAATCAGTTCGTCCCCGGCAAGCAGATCTTCGGGGTGAACCGGCTGCTGTTTTGCACGGAGCAGATAGGTCTTGATCCCCTCTTTTTTGAACTCTACCCGTTCAATAAGCCCGCTGTCTTCGAGTTTCTTTACAATCCTCGAACACTTGCGGCTGTCCACGCCGAGCTCTTTCCAGAGCTCGCTCTGGAGTACCCCTTCAGGTTTTGACTGGATCAATGCCAGTGCATCGTCTTCAGGTTCAGGCATCTCAATCAAACCTATGTTACCTCGTTATGCATTACAGGACCGGAGCAATAGTAAGAATATTGTTGCCGCGGATGACGACGGTCCCGAGGCTCCTGCCCCGCTCGTTGTTGACGTATTCGATCGTCTCGTCCATGTGGATGTTCAAATATTCGTCCACGGCGACAAGCCGGCCCTGAAGTTTCTTTCCCTCGTCCTTGATCTCAACGGTGATCTTTGAATCGACGAGCGCAAAGACTTTTTTTATGGGCAAAACAATTCCGTTAACCATCTGCTCTGATTTGGGTCGTAAGATAATTAAAGTTTCCCTGGACCGGCGTAAGATAATAAATGGCCCGGTCCCCTTTGGGCCAGGAAAAAAGGGGTTTAACCGGTAAGGGGCTTCCAGCGTTTCTCCAGCGTTTTCTCAACTGCCGGAAGCGTGGTGTACTCCATCTCTTCGAGGGAGAGCCGGTGGGGTTCAAAAGGCCCCTGGGCCCGGATCGTATCGGCAAGCTCGTTGCACCGTGCCCGGACCCGGTCGAAACCGGGGTCGTCGAACATGTCGGCGGGGCCGATCAGTCTCCCGTCCGCTACCTGGAACCCGAAACAGATGACCCGGGGCGGCCCGTCAAACCGGGTGCAGTTCGCATCGCAGAGACCGACCGGCATGAAGGGCCCGTGGTGGGAGCCGCGCATCCACCCGGCAACAAGGACCGGGATCGTGAAGGGTTCGAGCACCTCGCCCATGGAGGGAAAACCGCTCTGGGCCCGGACGATCATGACCGGGTCGTCTTTACCCACGTATCTTCCCGCCATCATGTTGAGGCGCTGGGTGCTCGTTGAGGCTGCAATCGTGCCGTCTTTTTTGAACACGTGTTTCACCACATAGCGCGACGGGGCGCCGATGTAGGCGAGCAGGTTATAGCTCTCCTCGGGGCAGGAGAAGGTGATCGCCCGTTTCTTTACGAGATCGTGCACCTCGAAGACAAACCCGTCGTGCATGGACGGGTCGATCACAAGGCCCGGCGTGTTGAACGGGTCGGCAAAGATCTTGTACAGGTAGAAGTTCCAGGCGCCGGGCTCGGTCTTGTCGGCCATGAAGACCATGACCGGGTCGGATCCCCGCTCCGCGAATTCCATCTCGGCAACGCCCGGGCCCATACCCTTGACATTCCCCGAGAATGCATCGGCGAGCATGTCCTGCCCGGCCCCGTAGAGCTTGAGCTCCTTTGCAATCTTCGTGCATTCGGTAAAGACATCCCACGCGAGCTTGTGGACCTTCTTGTCGTCAACTCCGTGGGTATGGGTCATGATCAGTTCCAGGTCGTCGCCGCAGTGGGTGACAAAGGAATCGACAAGGAGTTTCCCCCGCTCGGCCTTAAGCATCAGCGCTGCTTTTTCGAGCAGCTTCGGGTGGGTGCGGGAATGGCCGGGGAAGCTTCCCACATCGGCCTTGATGACGGAGATGGTGGTCTTTGGCATGACACTTCACGTAGATATGAGATAGGCAGGGGGATACTAAAAGGATGCGGGAAAAAGAAAAAAAATGATCAGAGCAGTTTTTTGACGGCGGATGCCGTGCCATAGGAGTTGAAAGCCTTAAAGAACATCAGGCTCTCGGCATAGGCCCGGGCCCGGACTGCGGCCTGCGTCTCTTCGCCGACCGCGTAGATCTCCTTATAGAACTGCTTAATGGCCATCTTGCAGTTGCCATCGAAGATCTGCTTGTCCTTCTTCCCGGCGTTTTTGGGCCGGTAGGTTTCGAGCGTCCAGTCCTCGATCTCCTTATAGAGTGCCGGTTCGTAGACCTTGAAGGTGTCAAAGACCACGTCCTGCCAGAAGGTGCCGACATTGCCCTTGATGATGTCGCCTTTCGGGAAGTACTTTGCAATCAGGTCCCGGGGGGTGCCGGTGATGCCGTGCTGGGCGATGCCGACGGAGAGTTTGTGCTTCCTGAGCGCTTCTGCGATCTCCTTTGTGCGGGGGATGTTGATCGAGAGCTGTTCGACCACGTTCCCGTTCGCATCGTAGGTGTGGCCGTGGGTGCTGCCGTTTGCAATGGCAAGCACGTGGGGGAAGACGCCGTTCTCGTTTAATGCGCTGATGTAGGCAACTGCTTCCTCGGGGCTCGTCAGGACAAGTCCCTCGGTGTCCTTCCTCCCAATCTCGCCGACCTCGACTTCGAGGCCGAACTCTTTTGTGCCCATCTTTGATTTGATGTGCCGGGCTATCTCGGTCGTGATCCGGATATTGTCGTCGAGCTCCTCGCGGACGGTCTTGCCGTTGAAGTTGAAGAGGTGGGAGGCGTCAATCGCAAAAGAGGTGTAGCCGGCGGCGATCTGGGCGTCGATGAGCTCTTTTGTGGAGGCTACCTCTGCCGCATCGCCTTTCTTGATAGAGATGTGGTCGGCGTGGAGGCCCCAGGTGCCAAAGCCGGTATTTTTCGCGGCAACCGCCATCTTTTCGGAGAAGATCTTCGGGGTCATGCCGGTGTAGCCGCCCGAGAGATCGCTCTCGGACCGGGCCAGCTCCATGAAGACTGCCGAATCGGTATCCTTTGCAGCCTGGAATATCCCCTCGGCCACAAGGCCGATCCGGATGTTTGCCGCCATGACGATCGCTTTTTTGCCGGCAACGCCATGGAAGATGGCAGAGCCGGGAACCGGGCCAAACTCGTGTGTACTCATACCTGATTTCACTCCTTCTTCTCCGACTTTTTCATGTATTCCTCTATTCCCGCAATCTCCTGCTTCCCGCCAATGTAGAGAGGGACACGCTGGCCGATATCGGTCGGGACGATCTCACGGAAACTCTTGTTTCCGTCGCTGACTGCCCCGCCGGCCGCGCAGACGAGCATGCCCATCGGGTTTGCCTCGTAGAGAAGGCGCAGTTTGCCCTTCTCCTTTCCCTTGTATGCCGGGTAGGTAAAGACGCCGCCCTTATGGAGGATCTGGTGGACATCGGCAACAAAGCAGCCCGAGAACCGGAGCTTGTAGCCTTTCTCTTCGAGATCCTGAATCCACGCGGCATGGGCGGCGAGATAGTCTTTCCTGAGTGCCCCGGGAGAATAGATTTTGCCATCAGGGATACGGATGTCTTTCTGGCGGAGGAAGAACTCGCCTTTTTCGTCCTGCACGAACTCGTGGACTCCCGAACCGGTCGTATAAGTGAGGGTGGTGATCGGGCCGTAGAGCATGTAGAGGGCAGCGATCATGTTTTTGCCCTTGTCAAGGACATTGCCCGGGCAGATGCCGATGATCGAACCCACGCAGAGGTTCACGTCGAGAAGGGAGGAGCCGTCGAGCGGGTCGATAACTACCCCGAAGGTGTTCTTTGCGTCCTTTACCTCGATGATCGAGTCCTGCTCTTCGGTTGCGATATACCGGACGAGCTTTGACTTTTTTAATGCCTCGACAAAGACATCGTCGGCATACTTGTCGAGGGGCTTCTGGTCCTCGCCGAACATGTTCTTCGTGCCGCAGGCTGCCGTGTTTGTACAGTTCAACAGGAAGCCTTTCCTGACCTCCGATGCCTGCCTGCTTAAGAAGAGAATGAGTTCGGCGAGGTTTTTGTCCGTGCCCTCGTGTGTTAGGAAATCTTTGAGAATCATACTGTCCACCGGATCCCGCCGCTTTGGGCGTTCAACCCCGAATTACCCGGAACGGTGTCCGGGTCTGTGGGTAGTCGTTTGACCCGGAGGTTTATGAGGATTATTATCCTGCGATAACGCGGTTTCTGCCATACTGCCGGGTATGAGGTAAAAAGGAGGGGGAGGTATGCAGGATTCTTAATCCGTTAGTCAACAGGTATTTTTCCCCGTGACTCTTTTGCGATCTTTTTGAGACGGACTTCCAGCACACCGTCTTTGAACGTTGCAGAGGCTCCTTCCCCGGTCGCCGGTTCCGGGAGGGAAACCACCCGCGTGATTGACGCAGACGTACATTCGTGCGAATAGTACCCCCCATTCTCATCGGAACGTTCGTCCGTTCGTGCGCAGGTAATTTCGAGCGTCCGGGGATCGATCAGGTCGAGTGCGATCCCTTTTTTGGTAATCCCTGCCATCGTCTCTGCGGTAATCACCACTTCGTCATCGCTCCCGGAAACCTGCACATGGAACGTTGTCGGTCGCACGGGCAGCATCACCCGTGCTGACCCGCCGGCAGCGGGCAATAATGCCGCAGGATTGGTCTCGTATATCTGCCGGTCCAGAGCCTCCAGGTATTTCCGTAAGTCTTCCAGCTCGTCAAAGACCGACCGGTAATACCATCGCACCATCTGTTTTACCCCGCACCGGGTTTTGGATCAGCTGCCCGTACCATGGTTCATCCCACCGGTCCGCCCACGAATGCTTCCTTCATTAAGTCTTCCTGCTTTTTTGTCAGGTCCAAAGGAATCTTCACGATAACCTTTACCAGGAGATCGCCCCGTTTGTCGGAGTTAAGAAACGGCATCCCCTGCCCCCGGAGCCGTAAGATGGTATGGCTCTGGGTGCCGCGGTGGATCTTTACGGCCGCACTCCCGGTAATGGTCGGTACGGTGATCTCTCCTCCCAGGAGCGCGGTGGCGAGACCGACCACTGCGGTTGTCGTCAGGTCCGCCCCCTGCCGCTCGAAGACTGCGTGTTTTTTTATGTGGACAACCACGTAGAGATCGCCGGGTGGCCCCCGGTTCTCGCCCGGTTCGCCTTCCCCGGCAATACGCAGGAACTGCCCGTCTTCGACACCCCGCGGGATCGTGACTTCGATCCGCCGGGTTTTCTGGATCGACCCGGCCCCGTGGCAGGTCCGGCAGGGCTTCTCAACGATCTTCCCGCTCCCGCCGCATTCCGGGCACTGGGCGATGCTCATCACCTTGCGGTTCCCCATTCTTTGCGGGCTCCGGATCTCGCCGGTTCCCCGGCAGGTGGGGCAGTCCCTGAGGTACCCCGGCTCTGCCCCGGTACCGTGGCAGGTGTCGCATACGGAATCATGCGGGACCGCCACGGTATTTTTCGTTCCGTAGAATGCATCGGAGAGTGTTACTTCAATGTCGTAGCGGAGATCTGCCCCTGCCCGCTGCCGTGGCCCCCGGCCACTCCCGGAGAACGCGTTGAAGATATCCCCGAGACCGTAGTCCCGGAACAGGTCGTCGTAACTGGGCGGCCGGTACCCCGCTGCGTCCCCGGGCCCGAACTCGACATGGCCTCCCATGTCGTACTGGGCTTTCTTCTGGGGGTCGCTTAACACCTGGTAGGCTTCGTTTATCTCCTTGAATTTCTCTTCTGCCTCCTTGCTTCCCTTGTTCAGGTCCGGGTGGTATTTTCGTGCGAGCTGCCGGAATGCTTTCTTGAGCTCGTCAGCTGTTGCATCCCGTTTTACGCCAAGGGTCTCATAATAGTCGCGCGCTGCCATGGGTTGTGGAGGAAAAATTATTTGTCATCCTTTACTTTGAAGTCGGCGTCAACGACATTTTCGCCGCCGGGGCCGCCGGCACTACCCGATCCGCCGGCATCCTGCGAAGGCTGTCCCGTGTTCTGGGAAGGTCCCTGCTGTTCTGCCTGCTGCCGGGCTGCCGCCTGGTATGCAGCGGCGCCTGCTTCGCCGAGAACTTTCTGGAGTTTTTCAGTTTCGATCTTAATGCTGGAAGTATCCTTACTCTCCAGTGCCGCTTTGACTGCGGTGATCGCGGCGTTCAGCCGTTCAACCATGTCCGGGCTGAGCTTATCTGCAAGATCGGTCCGGGTCTTTTCCGCGGTATAGACCAGAGAGTCTGCGATGTTTCTTGCCTCGACCTCTTCCTTTTTCTGCCGGTCCTGCTCTTCGAACTGTTTTGCCTCGTCGACCATCTTCCGTACATCTGTTTCGGGGAGCTTTGACGAAGCGGTGATGGTCATCTTCTGCTCTTTCCCGGTGCCGAGATCCTTTGCAGAGACATTGAGGATCCCCGATGCATCGATATCGAAGGTGACCTCGACCTGCGGGACCCCCCGGGGCGCCGGGGGCAGGCCGACCAGGTTGAACTGGCCCAGGCTCACGTTATCGGCTGCCATGGGCCGCTCGCCCTGGAGGACATGGATCGTGACCTCGGTCTGCATATCCGCCGCTGTGGAGAAGACCTGGCTCTTTTTGGTCGGGATCGTAGTGTTCCGGTCGATGAGAGCGGTCCTGACCCCGCCGAGTGTCTCAAGGCCAAGCGTTAAGGGGGTCACATCCAGGAGCACCATGTCGTTGATCTCGCCGCCGAGGATCCCGCCCTGGATAGCTGCGCCCATGGCCACGCATTCCATCGGGTCGATGCCGCGTTCCATCTTTTTGCCGACATTGTCCTCGATGAACTTCTGGACCACCGGCATCCGGGTGGGTCCGCCGACCAGGATCACTTTCTGGATATCGTTCTTGGTCAGTTTTGCATCCTTAAGCGCCTGCTCGAACGGATTGATACACCTCCGGATGATCGGGTCGATCAATTGTTCGAGTTTTGACCGGGACAGTTTGATGTTGAGGTGCTTGGGGCCCGTCTGGGTCGCGGATACATAGGGGAGGTTGATCTCCGTCTCCATGACTGTAGAAAGCTCGATCTTGGCTTTCTCCGCAGCCTCCCTGACCCGGTTGACCGCCATCTTGTCATTCCGGAGATCGATGCCTTCCTGTTTTTTGAACTCGTCTGCTATCCATTCGAAGATGGCATTGTCCATGTCCGTGCCGCCCAGCTGGGTGTCCCCTGAGGTTGCAAGGACGGTAAACGTGCCGCCGCCGAACTCCATGATGGTAACATCGAGCGTGCCGCCGCCGAGGTCAAAGACCAGGATTTTGAAGTCGCCGCCCTTGTCAAGACCGTAGGCCATGGACGCTGCGGTAGGCTCGTTTACCAGCCTGACCACATCAAGGCCCGCGATCTTTCCTGCGTCCTTTGTTGCGGTCCGCTGGTTGTCGTTAAAGTAGGCCGGGACGGTGATGACAGCCTTTGTGATCTTTTCTCCCAGGAACGCCTCGGCATCGCGTTTGATCTTCTGGAGGATGAACGCCGAGATCTGCTGGGGGGTGTACTCCTTCCCGTAGATCTTGTAGACGTGGTTTGTCCCCATCTTCCTTTTAGCCGCGGTAACGGTCCCTTCGGGGTTGCTCACGGCCTGCCGCCGTGCCGGTTCGCCGACAAGGAGCTGGCCATCCGGAGTAAAGGCCACATAGGAGGGAAACATTTTTCCCGCAACCGTTGCCCCTTCTGCTGACGGTACGATCGTCGGCTTGCCGCCGACCATGACGGATGCTTCGCTGTTCGAGGTACCAAGGTCAATTCCGATAATTTTCTCATTTGTCATTGTTCTCACCAACGTTCTCTGTTACCTGTTCTGCGATCTTTACTTTCGAGGGCCTGATGACTTTGGATTTCAGCTGGTAGCCTTTCCCGAAATCTTCGAGGATGGTATTAGGCTCTTTTGCGCATTTCTCCGTACACAACACTTCGTGATACCGGGGATCGAATTTTTTCCCCACGCAGTCGATCGGCTGCAATCCATAGTCTGACAGGATTTTTGTCAGTTTTTTATGGATCATTTCCATCCCTTCCCGGTTCTTCTCCTGCGCGAGTGAGGGAAGGGCCAGCTCGAAATCGTCCAGGACGACGAGGAGATCGTTAATCAGTCTCTCGTTTGCAAGGGAGGTGATCGTCTCCTTTTCCTTTGCACTCCATTTGCGGAAATTGTCGAAGTCCGCCTGGAGATATCTCAGCTGATTGAGACGTTCCTCCGCGAGCCGGGTCTGTTCTGCGAGTGCTTTTTTCAACTCTTCGGTATCATCCATGGTCGTCTCCCCTCATCCTGATACCTGTAAATCAGACCGGAGGTTCGGGATCAGGCATTCCCAAACACCAGTTTTCCTCCTTTCTCATCGACCACGATCTCCTTGTCCTTCTGGACTTTTCCTTCAAGGATCATCTTCGACAACTCGTTGAGCAGGTTCTTCTGGATCACGCGCTTGATCGGCCGTGCGCCAAACTGCGGGTCAAAGCCCAGGGTGGCGATGAACCGGATGGCTTTCTTTGTTGCCGTAAGCCGGATGCCGCTCTTTTCAAGCATCTTCTGCACACCGCCCAGCTGGATCTCGACCACGACCCGGATCTCGTCCTCCGTGAGCGGTTTAAACATGATGATCTCGTCGATCCGGTTGAGGAATTCGGGACGGATGGTCTTCTTGAGCAGGTCAAAGACCTGTTCCCGCGTGCGCTCGAAGAGCTCGTCCCGGTCCTTCTCGGTGGCATGCTCCATGTTCTCCTGGATGAGATGCGACCCGATGTTCGAGGTCATGATAATGATGGTGTTCTTGAAGTCCACCGTGCGGCCCTTGTTGTCGGTCAGGCGGCCGTCGTCAAGGACCTGTAAGAGGATGTTGAAGACATCCGGGTGGGCCTTTTCTATCTCGTCCAGCAGGACCACGGAATAGGGCTTTCTCCGGACCGCTTCGGTCAGCTGCCCGCTCTCTTCGTAGCCCACGTAACCCGGCGGTGCGCCGATCAGCCGTGATACGGTGTGGCGTTCCTGGTACTCCGACATATCGATCCGGACCATGCTGTTCTCGTTGTTGAACAGGAATTCAGCCAGGGCCTTTGCAAGCTCTGTCTTTCCTACCCCGGTTGTCCCGAGGAAGATAAACGAGCCGATCGGACGTTTGGTGTCCTGCAGCCCGGCCCGGCTCCGGCGGATAGCATTGGAGACCGCTTCTATTGCCTCGTCCTGGCCGACCACGCGCTTGTGGAGTTCGGCTTCGAGGCTCAAGAGTTTCTCCCGTTCGCTCTGGAGCATCCTCGATACGGGGATCCCGGTCCAGCGCGAGACAACTTCTGCTATCTCTTCGGCGTCCACCTCTTCGTTCACGAGCGCGGAATCCTTCTGGAGCACGGTGAGTTTTTCCTTGAGCTCCACCATGCTTTTCTCGTTATCCGGGATGCGGCCATACCGGATCTCGGCAACTTTCCCGAGGTCGCCGTTCCGTTCGGCACGTTCGGCCTCGAACTTTAAGTTCTCGATCTCGGTCTTCTTTGCCTGGATCTGCTCGACGAGCTCTTTTTCCGACCGCCACTTTGCATGCAGCCGGTTTCTCTCCTCGGTCAGGTTCGCGATCTCTTCATTGAGAATCTTGAGCTTTCCCTGGTCCTTCTCGCGCTTGATGGCTTCCCGTTCAATCTCCAGCTGGTGGATTTTTCGCTCGATCTTTTCGAGTTCTTCCGGTTTCGAGTTGATCTCGAGCCGGAGTTTCGAGGCGGCCTCGTCGATTAAATCGATGGCCTTGTCGGGGAGGAACCGGTCGGAGATATAGCGCTGCGAGAGTTCGACCGCAGCAATGATCGCTTCGTCCTTGATCCTCACATGGTGATGGGTTTCGTACTTCTCCTTGATGCCCCGGAGGATGGAGATGGCATCGTCTGCATCCGGCTCGTTGACCATCACCGGCTGGAACCGCCGTTCGAGCGCCTTGTCCTTCTCGAAATACTTCTGGTATTCCTTTAAGGTCGTTGCGCCGATGACGTGGAGTTCTCCCCGTGAGAGCGCGGGCTTGAGGATGTTTGCCGCGTCCATGGCACCCTCGCCCCCGCCGGCCCCGACCAGGGTGTGGATCTCGTCGATGAAGAGAATGATCTCACCGTCGGACGAGGTCACTTCCTTGATGACACTTTTTAGCCGTTCCTCGAACTCTCCCTTGAACTTGGCCCCGGCGATCAGGGCACCCATATCGAGGGAGAAGATCTGCTTCGTCTTCAGGTTATCCGGGACATCGCCGTCGATGATCCGGTGGGCAAGACCTTCGGCTATGGCGGTTTTACCCACACCGGGCTCCCCGATGAGGATCGGGTTGTTCTTCGTTCTCCGTGAAAGGATCTGCAGCACCCTGCGGATCTCTTCGTCACGCCCGATGACCGGATCGAGTTTTCCCTTGCGGGCAAGATCGTTGAGGTTCCGGGCGTATTTTTCCAGGGCATTATAGGTATCTTCGGCATTCTGGCTGTTCACGGTCTCACCTTTCCGCAACTGGCTGATGGCGGTCTTTAACTCTTTTTCCGATACCCCGTTCTCCTTAAGCAGCCGGGATGTGCTGTCGCTGACCGAGAGGATCCCAAGGAGGATCTGTTCGAGCGAGACGAACTCATCCCCGGACTCCTTTGAAAGTGCGACGGCTTTCTGCAGGGCCTTTGAGGCATCGTTTGAGAGGTTCTGGTCCCCGCCGGTTACCTCGGGATATGTATCGATGATCCGGTCGAGGGCAGCGGTAACCCCGTCGACGTTCACATTCAGTTTTTTTAAGAGATACGGGATGACATTCTCGTCAACCAGGAGCATCCCTTTAAGGAGGTGCGATGTCTCGATGGACGGGTTCTTTTTTGCCGTTGCTAGTTCGATTGCCTTCGAGACTGCTTCCTGCGATTTGATGGTGAAATTGTTGAAGTTCATGATGCTGGTGGTTTTTCTGGTTGTTCATTATCCGCTACCGGTAATTCGTAATAGCGTCCCTTCCTGTCAAATAGTTTGGCAATGAGGAACCCGGCCCGGTAACCACCGGGAGCGATCCCGTGCCTGTTATACATACTGGGCAAGGGTATCCGCATCGACGGGATCAGGGGCAGATGCAGGGACAGAGATGTGACCCGGGGATTCGATCCCGCAGGTCGTATCAAGGCCGTCAAGCCCGTCGGCGTCCCCGCCTAACCGGCTGAGCCGGTCGATCACCTGCCAGTGAAGGATCGCCCTGTTCCTCCCGGTCCCGGCTTCGTTTATCGCTTCCTGTCCTGCCAGGTTTACTGTCGTGAAATCTGTGGTAATCGTCATGCCTCCTTTTCTAGGATTAACCCTAGGTTAGTATGGTTGAATATATAAAAGGTTGGGTCGGGGTGGCTATTACTTGGCGTGGGGTGAAATCAGGTGTTAACCAGCGTGAGAGGAGTCAAACAATATTATGTAAAGTAAATTGATAAAAATTGAAACCCGACTCCAACAGAAAGTAGGCACATACCAATTTGTGCATTTCCTTTATCTTTTAAAAACGCTCTCCACAATTCCGGATTTGGTCCGGGGTGTGAAGAACAGATTTCTGTAATTTCTTGCTTTGTTCGTAATAGATTGGGCGCGAAAAAAATTGCACTTAAGACGGATAATATTACGCTAATTACAGTACAAACAAGTCCCAATATACTTGCCATCAAGAGAGAATAGATTTCATTAATTTAATAAAATTGTCTATTTTGCTTGCGCAGCATTCTGAATCAGCGTCATCCACTTATCTTCCCCATAAATCACGATTCCACGCGCATCTGCCATGTTTTTCCCGTCAGGTGCTTCATGAGACCGGACAACGTTGTGATAAATTTACATCCTTGGCAGAGCCTTACGATTTCACAATCCGCTCCTGACAAGAAACCTCCGCGGCAGGTAATTGCCGGAAAAGGGCGTACAGGTAATTGCCCCGCCGTGCCCCGTGAGGGGCCCTGAGGCGGGGAGACCTCACTCCAGTTTCCTGAATCCCGGCTTTTTAGATCTCAATGCGACCACCCTCAGATAAGATTAGTGAGTGGGTACCCCCACCTTCACGCACACAAAAGGGGGATCCCCCCTTCACAATCACGCCACCCCCCCAGGGGTCCCCTCCCATTCCGCGAAAAAATTGCCGCCCCGCTCTTTTTTTTAAAAGGGGACCCCCACCCCCCTTGCCCGGACCGTCCGGCGTGGGCTCTTTGATTTTTGTCACATAGCAATGTGATAATCACATAAGCATGTGATAAACGCATGTACATGTGACAACCGCTTCCCGGACTTTTTTTTAATGGCCACCCCCCTCCCCCCGACACCCACGCACAAAAAATTGTCGGACCCCCCCATGGGTCTCATCACATCCCGCGAAAAAAATACCGCCCCGCTCTTTTTTAAAAAAGGGGGCCCCCACCCCCCCTTGCCCGGACCGTCCGGCGTGGGCTGCCGGTTTTTTGTCAGATGATCAATTGATAATCAAGTGTACATCTGATAATCAAATGGACATCTGACAATCGGTTTCCGGATTTTTTTTGTAATGGGGAGGGGGGTGGGGGTCACCCCCTCCCCCCCACGGCTCAAAACTTCACCCGAATCTGGATCGCACCGCGGGCTATTTGTAGGCCGGACCCTTGTATGGATATATGAAAGCCGGGTGCCTCTGCCTTGCTGCGCTCATGCTTTTCCTTGCAGTTTCTGCGTGCGGGTGCACGGCACCGTCATCCCCGAAGGCTGCGGCTACTCAGCAGTACACGCCCCAGTACACCACAGGGCAGTCCGTTATCCCCATCGGCCGGGGGCAGTTCGTCTTCAACGATACGCTCGGGAATGCAGACCGCCCGATCACGGTCTACACCTATCGCCCGGCGGCGTGGAACCAGTCGGGGCCGATCCTGATCGTGATGCCCGGCGCAGGCCGGGCCGGGCTCTCGCCCCGCGAGACCTGGGTCCCGTATGCCGAACAGTATTCCTGCCTGCTCCTCGTCCCCGAGTTCTCCGATACTGCCTATCCCGGCGACCTCTGGTACCCGCTCGGGAACACCTATGACGCCACGAACTGGCAGCCAAAACAGAACTGGACGTTTATGGCAATCGAGCACCTCTTCGATTATGTCCGCACCACGACCGGCGCAACGCAGGCCACCTACCTCCTCGACGGGCACAGCGCCGGCGCACAGTTCGTCCACCGGCTCGTCACCTTCCTGCCGGACGCACGCTACCGCCGGGCGGTCGCCGCAAATGCCGGCGTGTACGTGCTCCCCGACTATTCGATCCCGTACCCGTTCGGCCTTGACAGTTCCCCCTTGTACCAGAGCGATCTCCCGAAAGTGCTCTCCCGTAAACTCATCATCCTGTCCGGGGAGCTCGACACGAACCCGAACGACAGCGGCCTTGCCACATTCCCGCTCGCGGAGGCAGAGGGGAGCACGCGGTTTGCCCGGGCAAAGACCTACTATGCCTCGGCACAGGCAGCGGCCGCACAGGATTCCATCCCGCTTGGCTGGGAATACCATGTTGTCCCGGGGGTCGGGCACGATGAGGCGGGTATGGCCGGGCCATCGGCCGGGTACCTGTTCAACAGCAGCTGAATGGGAGATGCAGGCAGTAATCTGCCATCGCCGAACCCGGGGATAAAAATAAAAAGAGTTATTTGCCCGCGTCCGCAGCTTTTTCAAGCGCTTTCCTGAGATCTGCGGTGCGCTTCTGGACATCGTCAAAAGACTTCCGCTGCCAGTAGACAAGATCGCGGAGCTCGTCCGCGAGCCGGACAATCCGGTCCGTTACCAGGCGCTTGCCTTTCAGGTATTCGACCTGGTTGATGAGGCCGACCGCCTGGTATAACAGGTCGCGCCGTCCCTTGGCGTACAGGAGGTCCCAGGACTTCTGCTCGTACTTCTCGAAATCTGCACCGTCGAGTGTCCCCTTGACCTGTTCGAGCGCACGATCGAAGTGTTCCTTTGTGATGGTGACGGAAATGTCGGCTTTCTTTTTGTCCGCCCCGTCGCTCTCCCGGGTGAGTTCGTCGATCACGGCGGCCTTGGTCTCCCGCACGAGCGCTTCGAGATCGGCCCCGACAAAGAACCGGGTCCGGGCGGCAAGGTCGTCGATCTTCACCTCCGGGGCAAGGAGGTCTTCGATGCCTTTCAGGTACGTAGCGAGGATCGCTTTTCTCCCCGCCTCGTCCGGTGGCGGGATGTAGAGGTGCTTTTCGAGCCGGCCGGGCCGGAGCAGGGCCGGGTCCAGGAGGTCGGGGCGGTTCGTGGCGCCGATCACAAAGACTTCTTTAAGCTCCTCCACGCCGTCAAGCTCAGTTAAAAACTGCGAGAGCACGCTCTCGGTCACGTGCGTGTTGTCCGCCACCGCCCCGCGTTTCGGGAAGAGCGCATCGATCTCGTCGAAGAAGATGATGCACGGTGCGGACTGCCGGGCCTTGCGGAAGGCTTCCCGCACGTGCTTCTCGGAATCCCCGACACCTTTGGAAAGCATCTCGGGGCCTTTTACCGAGATGAAGTTGAGCTGGCGCTTGCTCGCGATGCCTTTCACGAGAAGCGTCTTTCCCGTGCCCGGCGGTCCAAAGAGCAGGATCCCCTTCGGGGGTTTGTACTGGAGCTTCTCGAAGATGCCCGGGAACCGAAGCCGGCCCTCGACGGTCTTTACGAGCGTGTCCTTGACATCGTCGAGCCCGCCGATATCTTCCCAGGCAACATCGGGGATCTCGATAAGGACCTCGCGGAGCGCGCTCGGCTGGACAACCTTTCGTGCCGCATCGAAGTCGGCCTTCGTGAGCCGGAGCTGGTCGATCACTTCGTTGGGGATCTCCTTGTCGATATCGATTAAGGGGATGATCTTCCGGATCGCGTTCATCGCCGCTTCTTTTACGAGAAGGGCGATATCCGCCCCCACAAACCCGAACGTGGTCTCCGCGAGCGATTCGAGATCAACGTCCTTTGCGAGCGGCACGCCCCGGGTGTGGACCTGGAAGATCTCGTACCTGCCCTTCTTGTCCGGGATCCCGATCTCGATCTCCCGGTCAAAGCGCCCGCCGCGCCGGAGCGCCGGGTCGATGGAGTTCGGGAGGTTGGTGGCCGCAATCACGATGACCTGCCCGCGCCCTGCAAGACCGTCCATGAGGGCGAGCAGCTGGGCAACGATGCGGCGTTCAACTTCTCCCTGCACATCCTCGCGCTTCGGGGCGATGGCATCGATCTCGTCGATGAAGACAATCGAGGGCGCGTTCTCCTCTGCGTCGTGGAACTTGTCCCGCAGGGCCTTCTCGCTGTCCCCGTAGAACTTGCTCATGATCTCGGGGCCCGAGAGCGTGAGGAAGTGGGCGTCCACCTCGTTTGCAACCGCTTTTGCTATGAGCGTCTTTCCTGTCCCCGGCGGGCCGTAGAAGAGCACGCCCTTGGGGGGTTTGATCCCGACCTTCTCGAAGATCTCCGGGTGGCGAAGAGGGAGCTCGATCATCTCCCGCACGAGCTGGAGCTCGCGTTCGAGCCCGCCGATATCCTCGTACTGGATGTTCGTGATCTGCCGCTTTCCCTCCTCCGGCTTGAAGGGCTCGTTCTTGAGCTCGATCTCGGTATCGTCAGAGACTATCGCAATCGCCCGGGGCGCGACCCGGACGATCACGAACGTGACCGAGTTCCCGAGAATATCGACCCGGAGGGACTGCCCTTCGACAACCGAGCGGCCCCGCAGCACCCGCGAGAGGTATTGTTCCCCGCCCACGAGCCGCGTCTCCTGTACCGGCTGGATCACGACTTTGGTGGCATAGCCCGCCTCGGACTTGCGGATCTTCACCTTCTCGTCGATCCCGGCGCTCGCGTTTGCCCGGACACTCCCGTCAATCCGCAGGATCGCAAACCCGATATCCTCCGCAAACCCGGGCCAGACGATCGCTGCCGCGCTCCGCTTCCCCACGATCTCGATCACGTCGCCCGAGACAAGGCCGAGCTTCTTCATTACGTCCACGCTTAAGCGGGCGATCCCCCGGCTTGCGTCGTTATGCGCCGCTTCCTTTACCGTTACTTCAAAAAAACCCGTTTCTGCCATGTGCGTCCCGTGCAGTCTATGCTCTTGTATAGTGCCGGGAAATCATAAATGCACCCGTGCGGACAATCCCTGCCCCGGTTTTGCCCTGCAGCCCTGATGCTTCATTGTTTACCTAAACTAAAATTTACTTGTTTTATAGACAAGCAATATTTCGTCCAGAAAGGCAAAACCGAGCCTTTATCTGCTCTTTTGCGGAACCGGTAAGGTATGAGTATCATAGATGATGCCCGGAACGGCATCGTAACCGACGAGATGAAACAGGTCGCAAAAGCCGAAGGCGTGACCGAGGACTTTGTGCGGCGCGGCGTTGCCGAGGGCCACATTGTTATCCCGGTCTCCCCCTACCGCAAGGTCAAGATCTGCGGTATCGGCGAGGGCCTGCGCACCAAGGTGAACGCCTCCATCGGGACCTCCACCGATATTGTCAATATTCCCGAAGAGGTCGAGAAGGCGCGGCAGGCCGAGCTTGCGGGTGCCGACACTTTAATGGAGCTCTCCACCGGCGGTGACTTTGTCGAGATCCGTAAACAGGTGATCGCAAACACCACGCTTTCCGTGGGATGCGTCCCGCTCTACCAGGCCTTCATCGAGGCCGTGAAAAAGGACGGCGCCGTTGTCAACATGAAAGAGGACGACCTCTTCCGGATCACGGCCGAGCAGGCCAAGCTCGGTACGAACTTCATGGCAATCCACACCGGCATCAACTGGGAGACGGTCAAGAGACTTAAAAACCAGGGCCGGCACTGCGGGCTGGTATCGAGAGGAGGGGCATTCATGACCGCATGGATGCTCCACAACGAGAAGGAGAACCCGCTTTATTCAGAGTTCGACTACCTCATGGAGATTATGAAAGAGCATGAGGTCACCCTCTCGATGGGGAACGGCATGCGGGCCGGCGCCATCCACGATGCAACCGACCGGGCCGGCATTCAGGAGCTCCTCATCAACGCCGAGCTTGCCGATAAAGCGCACGCACAAGGCATCCAGGTGATTGTCGAAGGTCCGGGCCATGTCCCGATCGATGAGATCGCGACAAACGTCCAGCTCATGAAGCGGGTCACGAACAACAAGCCGTTCTACATGCTCGGCCCCATTGTGACCGACATTGCACCGGGCTACGACGACCGGGTGGCCGCCATCGGTGCCGCCATATCGTCTTCCCTTGGTGCCGACTTCATCTGCTACGTTACCCCTGCCGAGCACCTTGCCCTCCCGACCCCCGAAGAGGTATACGAGGGAGTTATGAGCTCGCGGATTGCCGCACACGTTGGCGACATGGTCAAGCTCAAAAAGACCCGGGCCGCCGACCTCGAAATGGGCCACGCCCGCCGCGACCTTGACTGGAACCGCCAGTTTGCGGTTGCCATGAACCCGGCCCGCGCACGGAAGATCCGTAACGAGCGGATGCCCGCAGATACCGACGGCTGCACCATGTGCGGGGACTTCTGCGCCATCAAGATCGTCAACCGGCACTTCAAATTCTAAATTCCTTTTTTTCCCGTGCACCCGTGTCGGCCGGTACCGGTTCCGATGCAAATGCACTAAATAAGGTAATCCCCAATAATCCGTAACGGTGATGCTATCAGGGTCAATTTTGGCGGCTTTGTTCCGCTCTCCACGGTAGACTGGCGGGGCCGGGCGGTCTGCACCGTCTTTTTCCGGGGCTGCCCCCTACGGTGCTCCTACTGCCAGAACGCCGCGATCTTCGGCGGCGAGGACTACCGGGATACAGACGAGGTTATCCGGCTCATCGAGGGCTCGAAAATTGCCGTGAGCGGTGTGGTCTTCTCGGGCGGGGAGCCGACCCTCCAGAAAGAGGCGCTCCTGTGCCTTGCCCGTGCCGCACAGAAACACGGGCTTGCCACGGGCCTCCAGACAAACGGCGCCTTTCCTGATACCATCAGGGCCCTTCTTGCCGAGCGGCTCATCGACCGGATCGCGATCGATTACAAGACGCAGTGGGAGGGATTCTCCGGCGCACAGGACGGTGCGGCCGTGGAAAACTATGCAAAAAATGTCATGCAGTCGACAGAGGCTGCACGGGAAGCGTTCCGGAACGGGACGCTTGCAGAACTCGAGATCGTAGTAACCGTATTTTATGAGAATGCAAAATACTTACAGGAGATTTCGCGTAAGGTTGCCGATATACCCCTCGTCCTCCAGCAGGGAGAGCACAAGATCCCGATGGTCCCGGGCGGGGCAGAGAACACCAGCGCATATATCCTAAAGAGATGGGAGACCATCGGGCAGTACACCCCCATGACGCTACCAGAGATTAAAAAAATTGCCGACGGGCTCAAACGGGATGTCCGGATCCGGACCCGGGACGGCGGGGAGATCCCCTATAACCGGAGGTACCTGTTATGAAGGTGTTCGGGGTTGTGGGGCTTCCCGCGAGCGGCAAGGGAGAATTTTCCCGGATAGCCGCGAGCCTTGGCATCCCGGTCGTGGTCATGGGCGACGTGATCAGGAATGCCGTAAAAGAGGCGGGTCTTCCCCCGACCGATGCAAACCTCGGGGCAACGGCAAACCGGCTCCGGGCCGAGCACGGCATGGACGCGATTGCGATCCTCTGCGTGGACTTACTAAAAAAGCAGGATGCCCCGCTCGTCCTTGTAGACGGGATCCGGGGGGATGCAGAGGTCAGGGTCTTTAAGGAGCACTTCCCGGGTTTTAGGCTCGTTGCAATCGAGACCTCGTTTGAGATACGCCTCGAACGGCTCCGCGAGCGCAAGCGGAGCGACGATGTGGGTTCTGCCGAGGGGCTCAAGACCCGCGACGAGCGCGAGAAGGGCTGGGGACTCGCGCGTGCCCTTGCACTGGCCGACGTGCGGATCAACAACGACGGTACGCTCGAAGAGTTCACGACAAAGGTGACCGGGTTTATCCGGGCGCTGGAGCAGGAGCCATGACGCTGAAGGCCTACTTCTCCTCGTCCTCGAAGGTCTGGGACGACATATCCTGGGTCTATGGGATAAAGGACGCGGGATACGCGGGCTGGGAGATCGTGGCCGACGGCAATTACCGGCTGGAGAAGCCGGAGAACATAAAAAAAATTAAAGAGGCAATCGCATCGACCGGGCTCGGTGTGACCGTGCACGCGCCGTATGGCGACCTCAACCTTGCCACCTTAAACGACCCGATCTGGCGGGAATCCATCCGGCAGATCGAGGTCTGCATTGAACACGCGGCAGACCTGACCGACCGGGTGACCATACACCCGGGCTACCTCTCGCCGGCGGGAAAACTCGTACCCCAGAAGGTCTGGGAGCTCCAGAAGGAGGCCCTGCGCCGGATCGGGAAGTGTGCGGCTGAATACGGGGTGCTTGCCTGCCTTGAAAACATGATCCTCCATAAGGAGTTCCTCTGCCGGGACTGCGGGGAGCTGATGGGAATGGCGGAAGGAATCGAGGGGATCGGCCTGACGTTCGATTTCGGGCATGCGAATACGGTCGGGAAGGTCCCCGATTTCCTCGCGCACGTAGGATCTGCAAACCATATCCATATCCACGACAACCACGGGGAATCGGACGAGCATCTTGCGCTCGGGGACGGCACGATTGACTGGCACAGGGCCGGAAAGGCGATTGCCGCACAGTACAGCGGCGTTGTCGTGGTCGAGGGCCGCTCGGTCGAAGAGGCAAAAAAGAGTCTCGCGGTCTTTACGGAGTGCTTCGTATGAGCGGCGAGACCCTCCAGGTCTATTTCCTCGGGACGGCAGGAGCCCTCCCGACCCCGGCAAGGAACCCGTCCTGTATCATGGTCCGGCGCGGTACCGATACCCTCCTCTTCGACTGCGGGGAAGGCGCCCAGCAGCAGATGATGCGGGCCCGGTGCGGGTTTACCATCAATGCGATCTTCGTCTCGCACTGGCACGCCGACCATTTCCTCGGGATCTTCGGGCTTGTCCAGACCATGTCCTTCAATGGCCGGACCGAGCCTCTGACCATCTACGGGCCGACCTGGGTGCACGAGTTCGTGGAGACAGTAAAAAAGGTTGCACGATTCAACCTGAAGTTCACGCTCGACTCTGTGGAGGTTGCTGACGGCTCGTGGGTGCGCTTCGACGGTTACACGGTCACGGTGTTCGGGGTCAGCCACGGTATGCCGGCGCTTGGCTATGTGCTCGAAGAAGACCCCCGCCCGGGCCGGTTCGACCGCGAGCACGCCATCGAACTCGGCGTCCCGCCCGGGCCGCTCTTCGGGAAGCTCCAGCGGGGCGAGACCATCAGGATCACAAAGGACGGCACCGAGCGGGAGATACTCCCGTCCGATGTCCTGGGTACTCCCCGCCCGGGCCGGAAGATCGTGTATACCGGGGATACCCGGCCGGTCTCCCAGACCCTTGCGGTGCATGCAAAGGAGGCCGATCTTCTGATCCACGATGCAACGTACGATGAGAGCGAGATCAAGCGTGCCGCCGAGTTCTACCACGCCACTGCCCGGCAGGCCGGGGAGGCGGCGGCAGCTGCAAATGCCAGGACCCTTGCCCTGACGCACATCAGTTCGCGGTACACGGATACCACGGCCCATATGAACGAGGCAAAGTCTGCGTTTTCCGGTGATGTGATTGTACCGGAGGACCGGTTCATGCTGGAGATCGGGTACCGGGATTGAATTCTCTTTTACTGGTTACTACGGTAATTTAGCGAGCTGACGCCCCCCAGTCCCCCCTTCACAAAAAACGGGTGGCACGGCTACACCCGTTTTTTGCGTGGGGGGTTCCGGATTCAACTAGACCAAAATTCCCCTTCTTTCGATTAGAAAACCATATTTGAATTTTGATCTCCTGTGAACATATTGTGATGTACAAGGGGTAGGGGCTGCATTAAATAAGGAATTTTCATCGAACGATTCAGGGTATATTTATACAAAATTTCTCATCGTAATTATCCCAAAATCTTTTTATTATTGATTTTGTATTAATTAAATATGGGCCAATTTTTGTTATTCTTTGCAGGTTTGCTATTAGGTATGCTTACAGGTCTATTTGGAAACTGGGCCATATCTTCTTGGTATTACCATAAAGATCATCCTCCTGAAAACTGGTATGATCCTTATCTCCCGTTTGCAGCATTTATTGTGATTTTTTTAGCGATGTTTGGAATTTTTGTTTACATCGGTACATTTGCACCATTCCTTTAATTTTTACTATTTTGAAAGATACGACACAGGTTCTCCTCCATCACAACTAACATAACCTTACCGCAACCATTCATGGTACACGCAAGCACGTCATTCGTGCCTGCCGACGGAGAACGATAAATCCAGAAAATAATAAGCCGCATTCTATATCGTTTCGTTTCGCTGTGCGTGTGGAGAGAGAAATGGAATCAGATTCAGATATCATTGTTTACCGGCTGGCCGCAGGCTGCGACCTGTCCGATGTGGAGGAGGGTAAGACCTACCTCGGCAAGGTCCAGGGCTTTGCAACTTTCGGGATGTTTGTCCAGCTCAACGACCGGATCAAGGGCCTCGTGCACAAGACAAGCGTCAAGGCCGAGCACAAGGAAAAGGACAGCGTCCTTGTGAGGGTCCGCCAGATCCGGCCGAACGGCAACATCGACCTCGAAGAGATGCTGATCCAGATCTACCAGGTCCAGCAGATCGAGCGGACGTCGACGACCGTGCGGATCGCCGATCTTAAGACAAAGCAGGGAAAGACCGTTGCCATTGAAGGCGAGGTTGCCCAGATCAAGCAGACGAGCGGCCCGACCATCTTTACCATCGTCGACGAATCCGGCACCCAGAACGTCGCTGCCTTTGTCGAAGCCGGTGTCCGGGCCTACCCGGAGATCGAGCTCAACATGATTGTCAAGGTCATCGGCGAAGTCATGATGCGCAACAACCAGCTCCAGATCGAAGCCGATGCCGTCTCTGCGCTGGCCGGTGACGAGGAGGGAGCCGTGAGGACGAGGATAGAGCAGGCGCTCGATGCCAGGGCGGAACCCGAGATCATCAAGCCGCTCGTGAAAAGCGATGTGCTTGACGCCCTCATGCCCGAGATGCGCAAGGTAGCAAAGATCATCAGGAAAGCTATCTTTACCGCCCAGCCCATCATCCTCCGGCACCATGCGGATGCAGACGGTATCTGCTCGGCGGTTGCCATCGAGCAGGCAGTAGTTTCGCTCATCAAAGAGTCCGGCGGGGACTTCGATGCCGACTATTTCCTCTTCAAGCGTGCCCCGTCAAAGGCACCTTTCTACGAGATCGAGGATATCACCCGTGACCTCGATTTCGCCTTAAAGGACCATGCCCGGTTCGGCCAGAAGATGCCCTTAGTGATCCTCACCGATAATGGTTCCACCGAGGAAGACGAAGCCTCGTACAAGATCGCGAGCGTGTACGACATTCCCTTTGTCGTGATCGACCACCACCACCCGGATGCCACCATCGACAAGTACCTGGTCGGCCACGTCAACCCCTACCATGTGGGAGGGGACTTTGGCGTAACTGCCGGGATGCTCGGGACCGAAGTGGCCCGGCTCATCAACCCCCGGGTCGAACCCCTGATCAAACATCTCCCGGCGATTGCCGGTGTGGGCGACCGGAGCGAAGCACCGGAACGTGCCCTCTACCTCGCCCTTATCCGCGACCAGTACTCCGAGCAGGCCTGCAAGAATATTGCCCTTGCGCTCGACTACGAGCAGTTCTGGCTCCGGTTCAATGACGGCAGGGAGATCGTAAAAGACATTCTTAACCTTCTCGGGAACCGGGAGCGCCACGAGAAACTGGTCGGCCTCCTGGTCGAAGGCGCAAATGCAATGATCGAAGACCAGATGAGCGCCTGCATGCCCCATGTCGTCTCCCGTGTGCTGCCCAATGCAGCCCACCTGTTCTTAATCGACGTGGAGATCCACGCCCACAAGTTCACCTTCCCCCCGCCGGGGAAGACCTCGGGGGAGGTCCACGACATCCTCTGCAAGCAGAACGAGGGAAAACCGGTGGTCACCATCGGGTTTGGCCCGGACTTTGCGGTCCTGCGGTCCCGGGGCGTGCACATGAACATCCCCCGTATGGTGCGGGACCTGCACAACGAGATCCCCGGCGGCGGGATCTCCGGCGGCGGCCACCTGGTGGTCGGCAGCATCAAGTTCGTGGAAGGTATGCGGGAAGTTGTGCTCGATGCCCTGATCAAGAAGATCGGCGATGCTCCGGTGCAGCAGCCTTAAATTCCGTCCTTTTTTTAATTTCAGGGATTTTTGTTAATAAACATGAAAACCCGGCCGTTTACGGGGCCGGATGCAATCTGCGCAAAATCTGGCCGAATTAAATAGTTTCTGGTCAGAATAAGGCCGCTGTTGCCTAAATAACCATAAATTTAACCTGTATCGTCCGCTATATATAAATAGGAGTTGCTCTATATGAATGGTTAATGCTGAGGCGAGATATGTCAACAAGCAAGAAGTTACGCGAAAAGTACAACGAAACCCAGCACCAAATTGTATCCTACCTTACCTCAGGGATAACCAAAGGCAAACACTACTTCAAGTCAAAATATATTGCAAAAGATCTCGGGTTATCCCCCAAGGAAGTGGGAACCAACATGGCGATCCTTGCCGAAATGTGCAAGGAGCTTTCAATCATCAGGTGGAGTTATTCGAACAGCACGACGTGGATGGTCACGCCCCGTGCCCTCTAACTTTTTTACTTTTCCCCACCTTCTTCTAGTATATGCCAAAACTTGAGTTTGAAGCGGTTATCGATTTTGTTGCAGACATCAACGAAGAAAAAGACTGCCTGATGTCCCAGGACAACACGCAGGACAATCCGGCTGCGCTCTGGTTTAATATCGACATCCCCAAAGGGCACGATTTCAAAGCCGGGGAGCGGGTCCGGGTCATCGTTGAAAAAGTATCCTGATACCAACAAAACGGGTAAGCCCCGGTTTCCCGGAGACCTTTCCCGCTATTCCGCCGGTGCTGCCGCGGTATAGAACCGGTACGGCGTTTCAAGATCGATCCGGAATGAGTCCACGTTGGACGTGGTGATGATCATGTATACCGGGCCCGAGGCCCGGACTATCTTGTACATGCTGCCGGGGAACTGGATCTCTCCCCCCTGCAGAATGGCCCCCGTCTTCGCATCGCAGACTACCATCTTGAACATGGCATACTGGGGCATCCTGTTGGCCGTTACCGTCATGTTGAGTGCCCATATTTCGTACGGCACGGTAAATACCTGGGTCAGTCCTCCCCCGGTTCCCTCCATATAGGCAAAGGTCACGCTCCGGTTATCCTTCAGGGGGATATCGGATGCCCCAAAAGAGACCATGTTATCGGGGAGATGGATCTTCGGGTACGTGAACGGGTTGCTGGTGTACATGATGCGATACGGCGGTGACGGCTCGCTGGGTGTGTGTGTTACAACAGGTACCTGAGTGAGAGGGGGGGTTATTTCCGGGCTGATAGCAGGAGTTTCATTTACGGTTATCGGGACTGTCGTGACCGGGTGCTGGGGGGCCGGTGAGAGTAACAGGAGCGAGTCGGGCCGGACTATGACGGCAACTAAGAGGAGCACGACAAAACCCCCGACCAGCGTGAAAAGATCTCCTTTGTCCACACATACTACTGGCAATCATCAGATAAAAATCGTGAGGATCTGCGGAGAAACGGGAATGATCCGGCGCAATACGTTTTTTACTGCAATAAATGGCAGATAATGTATATATCTTAAAAATATATCGGAAAATGCGGGAACACTTTAGTATCGTCATGATGCATATTGTTATTCATGGAACTCCCCGGGCTCCGGACATGGGTCATTTTTTACCTGATCTCCTTTGTCGTTCTCCTGTGGGCAGCCTTTCTTACCGCAAACGGCTCCATGCTCTGGGTAAGCCTGATGCTTGTTATCGTCGTTATCGGGATCAATTTTATCACGGTCTATGCCCAGATAAAACAGCATTCGGCACGAAAAGCACTCCAGGCCGAGTTTGTAAAAGGGATCGGGAAAAATGCCGAGAACGAAGATGAGGAGCCCCCGGCTCACTGATAAAAAAAATAGCCGGGTCTTTCAGTCTTTTCTGGTATAGATCTTCTGGATGGAATTTATGGGGGTAAAGAGTCCTTCCACCTCGCGGCCGAGGTATTCGGTCTTTCCCATCACATAATATCCCCCGGGGACGAGGGCTGCGTGGAACATCCTTGCCAGGTCGTCTTTCTGTTTCTCGGTGAAATAGATCGTAACGTTCCTGCAGGTGATAAGATCGAGGAACTTCGCAGGGGGCAGACCGCTCATGAGGTCGTGGGGACGGAACCGGATCAGCTCCTGGAGGTGCGGCTTTACCTGGTAGTTCCCGTCAGGAAGTTTGGTGAAATGCCGCTGGATCTGTGCAGCGGAAAGTTTTCCCATTGCTTTTTCCGAATAGATCCCGTCTTTTGCCTTTTTTAAGACTACTTCGTCGATATCGGTAGCCGTGATCTGGGCGGAAAGCGATTTGTCCGCGGCTATTATATCGTGGAGGATCATGGCAATCGAATAAGGCTCTTCTCCCGTGGAACACCCTGCACACCAGATCCGGATCGTCTTTCTGCCGTGGAAAAGGGCCGGGAGGACTTCCTTTTTGAGGAGATCGTAAACTTCGGCGTCCCGGAAGAATTCGGTCACGTTGATGGTGAGCGCATTCCTGAGGTTCTCAAGCTCCGGCGGGTGCTCGTGGAGGTACCGGAGATAGTCCGGATACGTTGCAGTACTGGTCGAACGCATGCGGGAGAGCAGCCGTCTCTTGATGTAATCTTCCTTGTAATTGTTACACTGGATCTTGATGGTCTGCTCGATGTATTTTTTTAAAGCGGAAAAGCCGTCGTCAGCTGTTATCATGGTAGTGTACTCCGCGTTGTGGGGTCTTATACATCTGCGGGAACATCCCGCGCTTCTGGGAAGCTTTCGGATGATTGCCTGCTAAACAGCAGGGGCGGGATTATTTTTCCCGTCTTTTTTTGTTTTAAGTATGGAACTCTTCCATCATATGGCTGCAGCGTTCGGCCATGGTGGAGAGTTCGGCAGATGCGCTCGCAATCTCCTCGGTCGAGGCACTGGTCTCCTCGGCAAGCGCTGCCATATCTTCCATCCGCTGCTGGTTGTCCTCGGTCGCCGCCTTGACCGATTCGACACTGGACATCAGGCCGGAAGTGGCCTGTGCCTGGTTCTCGGTGGCTTTTGTGATCTCCGTAACACCGTTCGAGACCACATTTGCCTCGGCGATAATCCGGTTCAGGGACTCTACCGTCTGGTTGACGCTCTCAATCCCAGCCTTGATCTCGTCAAAGGAACTCTGGATGGATGACGCAGTGACCTCGCTCTTTGCCTGGATGGATTTGATGAGGGTCTCGATCTGCGAACTCGCTTTCTTGGACTCACCGGCAAGGTTCTTGACCTCCCCGGCAACCACCGCAAACCCGCGGCCGTGTTCTCCCGCCCGTGCCGCCTCGATTGCGGCATTCAGGGCGAGGAGGTTGGTCTGGTTTGCGATATCCGTGATAAGGTTGACGATTTTCGTGATCTGCTGCATCTGCTCGTTTAATGCAGTGATCTCGTCGACACTCTTCTTTGAGATCTGCTCAACGGACTGCATCTTGTCGGTCGCGGTCTTTCCGATACCGGCTGCCTGCGCACCTTCATGAGCGGCCTTTTCCGCATGGGTCATGACCTCGTGGGAGGTGCTGGCAATCTCTTCGATCGATGCAGAGATATCCGAGACTACGCCGGAGATCTTGTCGACCGCGGCAAGCTGCATTTTTGCATTGTCGGTCGCTTTCTGTGAGGAGAGGGCCACCTGCTCGGTCGCCTTTGCGATCTCCTCGGTCGACTTGATGGTGTCTTTTACGGTCACGTCCAGTCTCTTGACCGAGGCCATGAGGTCGGAAATGACGGCATGGATCGCCTCTACCGAGGTGTTAAAGTCCCTCTTGAGCTGGACGAGCGGATCCGCATCGTCGATACTGAGCCGGCAGGTGAGATCTCCCGACGAGATCTTTGCAAGGCCCGATTCGAGTTCGGTTGCGCTTGCCGAGAGCAGTTCTGCGTTCGCTTTTGCCTCGTCCATCATGATCTGGATCTTCTTTTCCTGTGCCCTCCGTGCGGTGACATCGACGTACACGCAGAGGATGGACGAGATGTTCTGCTGGGCATCGAGCATGGGGATCCCGTACTGTTCGAGGATATGCGCGCCGGTCGGGAACTCGATAGTGATCTCGCCGAAACTGCGCTTCTTTTCGGTGAGCACCGTCTTGAGCCCCTGCCCGGTCTGGGCGGTGATCCGGAACTCTCTTGCGCTCATCCCGACCAGTTTCTCTTTTGCTATGCCGGTCAGGCCGACATATGCCTCGTTTGCCATGAGGATCTTAAATGTGGCGTCCATGAGCATGATGGGCATCGGGTTCTGCATCACGATGGTATCGGAGCGTTTCCGGAATGCCGCTGCCTTTTCCATCTCTTTTGCGAGGGTTTCCTGGTTTTTCCGCTGCTCGGTCACGTCATTATATACCAAAAGGAGGCTCTCGATCTCGTTTTTGTTGTCAAGGAGTGGCATTACGTACTGTTCGAGGATATGGGTGCCGCTCGGGAGATCGACGGTGACTTCTCCAAAGGCCCGGCGTCTGGTCTGGATTGCGACCTTTGCGCCCTCTCCTTTCTGGTCTTTGATCTTGATCTCCCGCAGGTTCATGCCCCGGATTGTATCCTGCGCAAACCCGCTCATCTTGAGATATGCGGCATTCGCGAGGGTAACGGCAAACGACCGGTCGGCCATGAGCATGGGGATGGGGTTTTCCTGGATGAGGGTATCGGAGGTGTGGCGGGCTGCAACCACCTTGTCCATCTCGGAACGCTCTTCGGTAACATCATTATAGACGACAAGGATGCTCTCCACGCCGCCTTTTTGATCGGAGATGGGAATACCGTACTGCCGGAGCCTGCGGGTACCTTTCGGGAACTCCACGACAACTTCGCCTTCAGAGCGCTCTCCTTTTTCAAGCACCTGTTTTAACCCGGTCCCGGTCTGCTGGAGAACCTTGAAATCGCGCAGGGTCATCTTCAGGAGCCGCTCCTTCTCGATACCGGCAAGGGAGACATACGCATCGTTGACCACGCGGATCTTAAAACCGGTGTCCACGAGAAGGATGGGCATCGGGTTCTGCTGGACGATCGTCTCGGACCGGGCTTTGAGCCGTTCTATCTCGGCATTCTTCCTCTTTTTAATGGTGAGGTCGTCGTAAAGGAGGACAAGTGAAGTGACTTTGCTTTCGTCATCGAGGACCGGGATGCAGTACTGTTCGAGCGTATGCACGCCCGCGGGGAACCCGATGGTCAGTTCTCCTGCCGCACGCCGCTTTGTCTCCAGTGCAGCCTTTGCACCTTCTCCCGAGCGATCCGTGATGGGGAAATCATGGATGTTTTTGGTGAGGATCTCGTCTTCGGGAATCCCGCTCATGGCAAGGAACGCCGCATTTGCCTCAACGATATCCAGTGCCGGCGTAACAATCAGCATCGGGACCGGATTGTTCTTCTCCATGAACTCCAGGCGCCGTTCGAGAATATCGATCTTCTTGTCGTATTCCTCGTTTCCCGTAGGCTCTTGGGCAGTAGTCTCCTGCAACTGTGTAAGTGCGGTATTTACCGCATCCACCAGGGTAGTATATTCGCTCCCGAAATCGGATGCATTGAGGGGCTTTGTCGCCTTTTTTGCCGCAGCTCCTTTCAGCGCCAGTGCCAGGTCTTCGTTTAACTGCCGGACGTGCTGTGCGATCTCGTCGGGAGTATTACTCCGTACGGTCGTCGCAGCAGGCGCCCCTGCAAACAGTGCTTTTCTTCCCGGTCGTGGTTCTGTCATTCCATCATCCCCTTCTCGTACCCTGCCTTCATGTCCATCATTCAGTTCCCGGCATGCTGCCCGCTGCATCCCCGCTGCCCTGTCCGTTGTTTCCCAGGCGCGAGAGCACTTTTTCCATGTCCAGCCAGATAACCAGATCCTTCTTTTTGGTCTCCCCTTCTTCCACCGGGATCTTGATAATTCCCTTGACAAACTGTGAAAAGTCCGAAGAGATCCCGGCCCCGATATGCTCGATATCGGCTTCAGGCACCTGCCGGACGCTGGATACATCGTCGACAATAATGCCGACATTGTTCCCTTTTGCCGCTTCAGGGACGAGCACGATAATCTTCTGGTTCTGCCGGATCTCGCCCCCGTTGAGCCCGAGGAGCGTATTGAGGTTCATGATGTTGGTGATCTCTCCCCTGAGGTTGATGACACCGGAAATAAAGGGTGGCGCCCGGGGGATGGGGGTGATCGGCATCATCTCGACAATCTCCCGTGCCAGGTTAATATCCAGTGCATAGCGTTCCCCGCCAAACTCGAATTCAACCACGTCAATCGTTGCAGCCATAGTTCACCTCATTTTGAATTTGTCTGTTGCAGATTTCAGTCGTTCTGCCATGCGCGAGAGCTCTGCGGAAGCGCTCGCTATCTCCTCGGTCGAGGCACTGGTCTCTTGTGCAAGTGCGGCCATGTCTTCCATACGCTCACGGTTCTGCCGGGTCAGCGTATTGGTCTCTTCTACACCCTGCATAACCCGGGTCGTTGCCTCGGCCTGTGCCTCGGTTGCCTTCGTGATCTCGGTAACCCCGTCGGCAACGATCGTGGATTCCGAGATAATCCGGTTCAGCATCTCGATGGTCTGGTTAACGCTCTCGATGCCGGTCTGGATCTCCTTATAGGAGTTCAGAATCGCCGCTGCGGTTTTCTCGCTCGAACTCTGGATGGACCCGATCAGGGTTTCGATATTGTTCGTGGCGCTCTTGGACTCTCCGGCAAGGTTGCGCACTTCGCCGGCAACTACGGCAAATCCGCGGCCATGCTCGCCGGCCCGTGCAGCCTCGATTGCTGCATTCAGGGCAAGAAGGTTGGTCTGGTTCGAGATATCGGCGATCAGCTTGACGATGTTGGAGATCTCCTTCATACGATCGTTGAGGGCCGTGATCTCCGAGACGCTGTTTCCTGCGATCTTCTCGACCGCCACCATCTTTGCGGTTGCCACCCGGCCCATTTCGGCGGCCTGGTTGCCGTCGTTTGCTGCCTTCTGGGCATGGGTCATGAGATCATGGGAAGTGCTTGCAATCTCTTCGATCGAAGCGGAGAGATCGGACATGTCCTTACTGACCTGTTCGATCTGTTCGAGCTGCTTTTTGGCCCCATCCGCAGATGCCTGCGTGGCAATAGCCACCTGTTCCGTGGACTTGGAGATCTCCTGCGTACTTTTGCCGGTTTCCGAGGTCGAAAGATCGATCTGGGCAGCGGATTTGCCGATCTCCTGGATAACCTCAGTGATCGACCCGACTGCCGTGTTGTAATCCTTCTTGAGGATTACAAGGGGATCGCTGTCGGCGATCTCCACGGTAACCGTAAGATCCCCCGATGCCAGTCGCGAAAGCCCGTTCTCCAGTACAGCCGCACTCTCCGAGAGATCCTGCGCTGTCTTTTTGGAGACCTCCATGAGTCCCTTGATCTCGGTCTCCTGCTTGCGTCTCTCGGTGATATCGTTATAGACGACAAGCAGGCTTTCCGTATTGCCTCCCTCATCGAGAAGCGGGATGTAATACCAGTCCAGGGTTAACAGCCCGGCAGGGAATTCGATCACGGACTCGCCGTGCCCGCGCTGTTTGCTGCGGATCGTGTCCTCGACGCTTACACCCTTGTTTTTCTTGTATTTGAAGTCCTTTACCGACAGGTGGAGGACCGCGTCCCGCGAATAGCCGGTGAGTTTTAAAAATGCATTGTTTGCCGACAGAATCGACAGGTTTGTGTCGATGGTAAAAAGGGCAAAGGGATTCTCATTGATTACCCGATCCGCCTGCTGCCGGATCCGTTCGGATTCTGCCACCTTTGCGTGGAGATCGCTCGTATCCACCCAGAAATAAAATGCCCCGTCAACCCCGCCCGCCGCATCGAGCATCGGCATTGCATGAAGGGTGAGATATTTTCTCGTTCCGTCGGACAATTTCAGGAGACACTGGCTCACCGAGAGTTTTTTGGTCTCAAAACAAGCGTACAGGGTATCCCCGGATAACACGGTAAGATCGAAATCGGACAGGCGCTTTTTTACCAGTTCCTCGCGGTTGCCCTGCCAGAGCTGTTCGTATTTCTTGTTGACACTGATAATCCCCCGGTCTTTTTTCAGGATTGCAATGGCCAGCGGGTTGAACCGGATCATCGCATCTGCCCGATGCTTCTTTTCCGCGGTATCCTCGGCCTTTATGAGAAGCCGGTTTATCTGCGCCACGAGAGGGAGCATTTCCGGATCCACGTTCGTCTCGCTGATACGGACCGACAGGTCTCCGTCAGCTGCACGTTTCAGGCTCTGTTCCAGTCCGGTTACATCCATTTCATCACTTCATCAGCAATTTTCTTGTATTCCTTTCCGGCGGTACAGTCCGGGGAGACATGCGAGAGAGGCATTCCCTTTTGCTGGGCCTCGTAGATCTCCGGGGAGTAAGAAACAGTATATGCCACCGGGAACTGCTGATTGGTCTTTTCCAGCATCTGTAACAGGCGTTCCTGTTCCTGTGCATGCTCTTTTTCCTTTACGAGCTCCTCTTCGGTCTTTGCCGGGGGGCGGGGGGCAAAAAGGGACCGAAGCCGGCTTACCAGGTCGTTTTTCTCCGGGGCCTCGTTTGTCTGGACCGGGCCGTTTTTGTCATCGACCTCTCCCCAGCGGGAGAGAATGGCCATATCCGCCTTTATCTCCTTTCCAAGGTCCTGTTTCATATCGGAAAAGATCGTAAACAGGGGCCCGACGCCGTTCATGGCAAACGACCCGGAATCGAGCGTAACGATAATGTGGTCCGCTGCATAGAGCCCGTTTATCACGAACTGCCCCATGCTCGGCGGCGTATCGATCAGGATCAGGTCATAGGTGTCTTTTACCGGCAAAAGCGCATCCCGCAGGACTTCAGCCCGTGACGCAATCCCGTACAGGTAGGGTTCTGCACCTACGAGGTCGAGGTTGGAGGGGGCGCAATCGACTCCGGACTCAGTCTGCCGTATGATCCCGGCCATGGAAACCTGGGGAAAACCATCGACCCGGCTCATGAAGACATCGTAGATGTTCTTCTGTGTCGATTCCGGGTTGATACCTAAACCGGCAGTGGCGTTGGCCTGAGGATCGCAGTCAACCACCAGCACTTTCTTTCCCGCTAATGCGCAGAACCCGGCAATATTCAGGCAGGATGTGGTCTTGCCGGTTCCGCCCTTATGGTGGGTGAATGTGATGGTTGTTATATTATCACCGAACTGAACGTTGTGAAATATTCCTATAATAAGTTTGCTTTTTTGCCCGACAGAAACCTTTTCATTCACGGCATTTTATCAAAATTATCGTTTTTTCCATGTGAAAAAGCAGGGGACTTTCCCGCTGATGGTCTTCCCGCGTTCGGCCGGTTGGTTTTTTATGGCAGCAATCCGACAAGAGATGTATGAACGGACCTGCATGGCTGATCCCTCTTGCCTGCCTGTCCCTGCTGCTTGCAGCAGCCGGGTGTTCGATGCTCTCGATGGGTGACGTTACCTATGGAAATGGCAACCTGTCCGTAGCAGTCGCGGGCACCGGGACGCCGGAAAATATCGGTGTGCAGGTCCGGATCTTTGCCATTGACGAATTCGGGCAGCATGAACTATTGACCACCGGTACGACCGTTCCGGTTGCGGGAAAAGGGAATGTCATCGATATTCCGGTCTCCCTGGAACCGGGCAGGTACAAGCTCTACGTATACCTCATCCGTAACGGAGAACGCGAGACCGCCGTCATCCGCGACATTACGGTGGAATCCCGATGACGGGACCCGTTACAGGTCTCATATCCGCTGCACGCGGCCTTGTCCCTGCCGATATCGTTTACCGGAATGCAGAGATCTTCGATGCCTTTTCCTGTACCTGGGAGCATAACGACCTTGCGGTAAAAGATGGCATTATTGTTGGTATTGGCCCGGGGTATCGCGGCAACCGGGAGCGCGACCTTGCAGGGGCATACCTTCTCCCCGGCCTGATCGACGCCCATGTCCATATCGAGAGTTCGCTCCTTGTCCCGCAGGAATATGCACGGCTGGTCTCCGCTCACGGGACGACAACCGTCATTGCCGATCCCCACGAGATCGCCAATGTTGCCGGAAGAGCCGGGATCGAATACATGCTTGCTGCACGCTCCGGGCTGCCCGTGGATATCCTCTACCTGCTCCCCTCCTGCGTGCCTGCGACCCCGGCCGATGTCGGCGGGGCAATCCTTGATGCAAACGCCCTCTCTGCCTTTGCCCGGCAAGACGGCGTCCTTGGTCTCGGCGAGATGATGAATGTCCCCGGTGTGTTATCGGGAGACGGGGAAGTCCTTACAAAACTCGGGCTTTTTCCTGTCCGCGACGGCCACGCGCCGCTTCTCTCCGGCCAGGACCTGAATGCCTATGTTCTTGCCGGGCTCCAGAGCGATCACGAGTGCACGCTCCTTTCCGAGGCGAAAGAGAAACTCCGTCGCGGGATGTATATCTTTGTCCGCGACGGTTCGACGGAGCACAATATCCCGGCGCTTGCTGCCCTGGTAACGCCCTACACGGTATCACGGTGCTCGTTTGCAACGGACGACTGCCATGCAGATCTCCTGGCACGGGAAGGTCATATCGACCGGTGCATACGGATAGCCGTGGCCTGCGGAATTGAACCGGAGCTTGCAATCCGGATGGCCACGCTCTCTGCGGCAGAACGCTTCGGCCTTTCCGACCGGGGGGCACTTGTCCCGGGCCGGCGGGCAGATCTCTGTATTGCAAGCGATCTCCGCCCGTTTACGGTACTGGAGACGATCCCTGCGGAACCCTGCGGGACCGGTGGTCGTGCAATTGCTTCCGCATCACCCCTGGCAGGCACGGTCCGGTGCCGGGTTCCCACGCGGGAGCAGATTGGTCTTTATGGGAACGGGAAGGCCCGGGTGATCGGGCTTGTCCCCGGCCAGATCCTGACTGAAGCACGCGAATACGGGATCGATGCCGCAGAGCTTCCTGATACCGGCCGCGACCTTCTCAAAGTCGTGGTCTGCAACCGGTACGGAAAAGACACCGTCGGGACCGGGATCGTACACGGGTTCGGGTTTAAAAAGGGAGCCATCGCCGCGAGTGTCTCCCACGATGCACACAATATCGTTGCAACCGGGGCAGGAGACGACGAGATCCTTGCAGCGATTGGGGCCGTGATCCGGTCGGATGGCGGGATGGCCGCGGTAGACGGGGAGAGGATCTCGGTCCTGCCGCTCGACTGTGCCGGGCTCATGTCGACCCTTCCGGCAGGAGAGGTTGTCCGGCGCCTGGATGCCCTCCGAGGGATCACCACGGGGATGGGGGGTATCGCGGAACCGTTCATGTACCTGTCGTTTCTGGCCCTCACGGTTATTCCGGCGCTGCGAATCACCGACCGCGGGCTCTTCGATGGCGTCGGGTTTAAGGATGTTCCGGTCTTCCTTGACCGGTGACCTGTACCAAAAGCGGTATGTCGTATTCCGTGGGGAAGGTTGTTTTTAAAATGACAGATAGGTACAACATCTTTCCCCTTGCATAAGGTTGATATCTTCCTATTCCTATGAGTAATACCATATGCATATCCCCAGCCCCGAAGAGCTGCGTTCGCGCCGCGAAACCCTCGGCCTCCGGCAGACCGAGGTAGCAAAACGGGCAGGGATCAGCCAGTCCATGGTGGCACGGATCGAAGCGGGAAGCGTTGACCCCCGGGTCAGCACGCTCAACAAGATCATCCTTGTCCTCAATAATGCCGAGCCAAAGAAGATCGCAGCCGGCCAGATCATGCACACACCGGTCCTGTCCGTTTCACCGCAGGCAAGCATCACCCAGGCCGTGGATATCTTTGAAAAGAACGATGTCTCCCAGCTGCCTGTGATCGAACGGGGCGTACCGGTTGGCTGTATATCGGAATCCGTTATTGTAAAAGCCATCGAACAGCAGCGCCTCCACCACTCCCACCCCTTTGTGGTCAAGGACTTTATGGAGCCGGGCTTTCCCACGGTTCCGCCGGATATGGATGTCGAGACCGTGGTAAACATCCTCCAGCAGAACCATGCGGTGCTCGTTGTCGAGGGCCGGCAGGTGCGGGGCGTTATCACCAAGCACGACCTGATCACCCTCATCATTTGAGCTTTTTTTTAAGGTCTATGAGATCCCTGCAATTCGGGTAAACTAGCAGACTCTTTTAATTTTTCCTGATATTAGTCCCGACATATTTAGAAAATGGTATATATATAATGGATAAAAGAGGAATGCTTGTTGTGGTAATCACCACAATGGAGGATACAATTACATGGCAGACACAACTGAATCCACGGAGATCAGCAGCGGAATGGTAATCGGCATCGGCGTCGCCCTTTTCGTGGTGATTGTCGCAATCTGGTACCTGTTCCTCAAGTGAGTTCAGGAAAAACTTTTTTTTATAGTTTTGATACGAGGTCCCGGAGTACTGCTGCCGGGTCGGGTGCCTTTACCACGCTCGATGCAAGGAGAACACCGTCCGTCCCCAGGTCGACGGCAATCTTTACGCATTCGCCGCACTGGATGCCGGCGCCGGTAAGGACTTTGACCTCTTTATTGACGGCATGGACGGCTGCAACCGACCGCCGGATGATATCCGGGTTTGCTTTCGAGACCGAGACACCGCTGCCGATGAGCTCGGGAGGTTCGATGGCCACGTACTCGGGACCGAGTGCGGCGGCGGCAGCGCTCGTTATATCGTTGTTCGTACAGACCACGGCCGAAAGTTTCTGGCCGTGGAGTGCCCGGACGGCCGCCTCGATATCGGCAAGGGTGAGGCGCCGCTCGGAATGGTTGACGAGCGACCCTGCCGCTCCCGCGACTTTTAAGGACTCTGCCGTGATGTGGCCGGTATGGGCACCGGGTTCGTACCCGTCCACATGCTGGGCATAGACAGGAACGGCGAAATGGTGGGCGAGCGGATGGAGGTCGATATACCCGGGCGCCACCCCGATGGTGACTCCGCTCTCACGGCTGACAAGCTGCGCAGCGGTGGCGATCTGGTGGGCACGGTTGCCCATGCCCTCCTTGTAGCTCTTGAGGTTTACCAGGATCAGGGGCGACGGCATTGTATCACATTCCTCGTGCTTGAGGTGTTGATCCCCGGTTCCATTCAACCTTTCGCTCGTTTAAAAAAATGATCCGTCAGGGCGGATCATTCTTCCTTTACGCCACGGGTATAATGGCCGGTCGTGATCCCGCCAAGGGCTATCTCCCGGATCCGCTCTTTTGGGGTTTTCCTGCTGCCCGCCCCTTTTTTCCTGCTCTTTTCATCAGGAGCGAGCGCTTCGCGGTAGATCTTCACCATCTCCTGCGCATAGGCCCCGGGCCGTCCCCGGGCATCGATAACAAGGGCATCGACACCCATTGCGGCGAGCTCCGGCAACGCTTCGATCAGGCTGGTTTCAGCTGCATTGAAGATATGGCTCCGGCATGCCCCGTCCGTCCGTACCGGGAGCAGGTGGCCGGTCTCGTCCCGGACCCCGATCCAGCGGCTCCGTGCGCAGGATCCCGAACGTTTCCTGCACGAGGTCAGTATAGCATGCAGGCAGTCTTCGGTCACCATGGTCTCTAAAGAACCCTGCACGAAGATGCCCAGCTGCGGCCTTGCCGGATCGTTCTGTACGGTTTTTATGAGAAGGGCGCACTCGTCCCCGGAGAGTTCCGGGGAGAGCAGGAGCCATCCGAAACCCTGGCGGGAAAATGCACGGACGGTTTCTGCATTGAACACGTTTAAGCCAAACGAACCTGCAAGCCCGATTTCCGGCGCAAGGGCAGATATCGCGGCAGCGGTGCCCGGATTGTCGACCATGCAGGCGTCGAGCCCGACCGTCAGGAGCCGGGGAATGAGGATACGGAGCCCTTCCATCTCGGTTTCACGGGTGATCCGGGGCAGTTTCCAGATAAGACGGGAGTGCTTTTTCCTGCACACCGTCAGGGCTGCCCGCAGGGCAGCCTCGGTCCGGATCAGTCCGTCCTCGTCGTTTTTCTGATCCCGGCACGGGAAACCGGCCGGTTCAAAACAGATGGCAGCAGTCCCGGCACCTGCCCCGGCCTCGACTGCTTCGAGCGTATCGGCAAAGAGGACGATCCCGCAGCTGTGCCGGGCATTTCCCGCAGGAGTAGTCGGAGTCTCCCGGAGCCGGGAAGTATAGTGTTTGAGGCGCTGCTCTGCGGCCCTGACTTCTGCCGGCACCGGCCGGGATACTGCAACCAGTTCCGCTTCGGCCCGGGCAAAGAAGTCACGCCGCATCTGGTTGATCCCGCTGACCGGGGCAAACCGTGTACCGTCGTACTCGAGCGAAAGGTTGGCAACGGCAAACGGTGTTCCCCCGGTCTTTGTAAGCTGCTCTGCCAGCTGTTCCGGAGTGAGCGGGCGCGATCGGGCCGGTTCCATTCTGGGGCCGGGTGTTCCCTCCACCATTACCGGGGATCTGCCGGGCGGGCAAATGGTACCGGTCATGGTCAGGAGTCCTTCGGCATCGACACGCACGGCCAGATCGACCGGCACCGGGTGGCTGAGATCCGGGGATGAGGAGCCCGCGATCTGCCGGGCGCGGGCGGCAAGGTCAAGCGAAGAGGTAAGGTAGACCAGGGTTCCTTCGATCACCGGGCGTGCAACGGTCATCTCGATCCCTTCCTTTGTCACCACCGGCTCGCTGTTGAGGGCACAACCCCATGCAGCGGCAGGATGTTCGTGGCTGGAGAAGAGGATCCCGTCCCCGGGATGCAGGGTAATGGGCCGGTCGGGGACGATTGTTACCGTGCGTCTCCTCTGGTCGAAACAGGCGACCTTTCCTATACACAGGCCGCGGTTATCCGGCCGCTCCCTTCCCATCAGGTCGCGGAGCCGGTCGCCCATGAGGTACCCCTTTGTGAACTCACGGTTGAAGGCCAGGTACAGGTCGCGCTCCACAGATGCGTCCGGGGTAAAGGTGCCTGCTGCCGCGGCATCGAGCGCACGCCGGTACGTGGAGACCACGATCGCCACGTACTCCGCGGACTTCATCCGCCCCTCGATCTTGAGCGAAGCCACCGGGGATCCGGCAAGGGTGCCGATGTCGCGGTACGTCCAGAGATCCTTTGGCGAGAGGAGGTAGTGCTCCTTTGTCGGGACATCGCCGAGATCCGTGGGCCGCCCGTACTTGTCGGTCTTTCCTTCGACAAGGGTGTAACGCTTCCGGCACGGCTGGGCGCACATACCCCGGTTCCCGCTCCGCCCCCCGATAACCGAGGAGAGCAGGCACTGGCCCGAGTAACTGTAGCAGAGGGCTCCGTGGGCGAATACTTCGAGCCCGACCGGGAGGTCGCGGGTTTCTTCTGCGATCCTCCCGATCTCGGCAAGGGAAAGTTCCCGGGCAAGCACGACCCGAGAAAATCCCTGCCCGTACGCCCAGCGCACCCCGTCGGCATTGTGGATCGTGAGCTGGGTCGATGCATGCAGGGCAAGGCCGGGGACGATCTCCCGGGCAAGAGCTGCAATACCGGGATCCTGCACGAGGACGGCGTCGGCGCCCATTGCATAGAGCCGGACAAGATATGCAGCAACACCATCAAGCTCCCGGTCGTGGATCAGCGTGTTGACGGTCACATACACCCTCACCCCCCGTGCATGGGCGTACGCAATTGCAGCAGCCATCTCGTCGTCGGAAAAGTTCTTTGCAAACCTCCGTGCCCCGAAGTGTTTCCCGCTCAGGTAGATGGCATCGGCCCCGGCAGCAACCGCTGCCCGGAACGCTTCCGGCGATCCGGCGGGTGCGAGCAGTTCGGGGATTTTTTTAGTGGGGATGGTGTTTCTGGATTCGGACATAAAAACCTCGTTTCAGGAGAGGAACAACCGTATCGCGCCGAGGGTGGCAAGGGTGGTTATCGCCGCTGCGACGATGTAGCCGGCCATGGTGATCCCAAACGACCGCACGCCGCTCCACCCAAAGAGCCAGGAGACCGGTGCGCAGATATAGACGCCGATCAGGATCTCGCAGGGAAAGAGGCCGAGGATGCCATACCGGTCGAACATCCGCGACCGCGTGGCAATGGCATGGATCCGGGCAAGGAGTCCGGCGACACGGTTTGAGGTACGGCCGATGGCGTCGAGGATGCCATAGATTCCAAGGAAGATCCCGGCCTCGACGGCTGTTGCAGCGCAGAATACATAAGCGGCAGGGAGACCAAGGCCGATCCCGATCGGGATCGCCCCGTACTCGATGAGGAAGGCACTCGCAATGAGGCCGTACACCGGGGCAAGGGGAAGACCGAGCAGGATGGCTGCCCCAAGTGGCAGGACGATTGATGGGAGGATGCAAGCGGCAAGTGCCATGCCGGTCCGCCGTGCCGCTTCCAGAACTGCCGCCCGCTCCATAACTAGTAACAGCATACTGTCTACCCGGGAGGGGATAAACCGGTATCCCCGGGGAAAACGGTGCAGGCGCATCTTTTTGTGGCGTTAAGGCGAACGCTTCAGGTACATGCAGATCGTTGCTTCGCTTACCGATCCCCTGCTGGCCGGCCGGGCACAGGAACAGGGTGCTGCCATGGTCGAGCTCCGCTTCGACTTAATCGATGGCGACCCGGTTGCGGCGGTAACGCAGTGTAGAGAGCACTGTTCCCTCCCGATCATCGCCACCTACCGTTCCGCTCAGGAAGGCGGCCGGTACTTCGGGAGCCCGGAGGAGTGGAAGGCGAAGGTCGCCCCGCTCATCCCGCTCGTGGATTATGTCGATGTGGAGCAGCAGTTTGCACGGGAGGCCGGGCCGGTAAAGGAGGCAGGAAAGCGGATCATTGCATCCCACCATGCGGCCCGGATGCTGCCGCTCCATGTCCTCTTTGTGCTGGAACAGGAGTTACGGGCCTACGGGGATATCCCGAAGATCATCGTGACTCCCGAGAACGAGGACGATGTCCTCAACCTTGCCGCGTTCACCCGGGCGGCAAAAAAACCGATCTGCACCGGGGTCATGGGCGAACGGTTCCGATATGCCCGGGCGATCCTCCCGCTCTTTGGTTCGGAGCTCGTGTACTGTCACACGGGTGATGCGACCGCTGCCGGGCAGTACTCGGTCGAAGAGTTCGTGGCCATTAGAAAACTGCTCGGGTAAATCGGAAAACATTTATGTCCCGTTGAAAAATAACGAGTGATATGATACCCCTGGTATTTGTCATTGTCCTCGGGGTATTTTTTACCACAGTGCACATCGCGCTTGCCTGGTATGCCATCCTCCTTGAAGGGATTGCAGAATCAGCACTGATCTTTATCGCACTTGCCCCCATCAATACCTGTTCGACGGGAATTATCGCTAAAGGCGCCCGAACCGGTTCCGGTCTCCTATAAAAAAAGCAGACCACAACTCCCTAAAACCAGACCTCCCCATATCATACCACACGGTACAAAAGGCCCCGCATGATCACCAGTTACCTCTATGAAATTATCGTCATCTTTGCCGCGGCAATCGTTATCATAGCCCTTGGCAACCGGTTCAGGATCCCCGGTATTGTCGGGTTTATTGTCACGGGCCTCGTGATCGGCCCGTACGGTCTTGGCCTGATCCAGAATGTCACGGTTGTCGATGGCCTTGCCGAGATAGGGATCATCTTTCTGCTCTTTACCATCGGGATGCAGTTCTCGTTTAAAACGCTTTACGAGATGCGGAAGATCGTCCTTATCGGCGGGACGCTCCAGGTCCTGGGCACGATCCTTGCAACCCTGGCGATCACTTCCGTTTTCGGCATGCCGTTTAACAAGGGGATATTCCTTGGCTTTTTGATCTGCCATAGCAGTACGGTCATTACCCTCAAGATCTACCAGGACCGGGCAGAGATGGACAGCCCGCAGGCCCGGGCAACCATCGGGATCTCCCTGTACCAGGATATCATCACCGTCCCGATGCTGATTGCGCTTCCTCTCCTTGCCGGGGAGACCTCCGATGTTTCCGGGTCGCTCATGAGCCTCGGAGTAACGCTCGCGCTCCTCCTTGCATTTGTCTTTGCGGTATCAGCATTTTTGATCCCCCGCATCATGAACCGGGTTACCGGGACCCGGAACCCCGAGATCTTTCTCTTAAGTATCATTTTAATCTGCTTTGTCGTCACGTATATCACGTCGAGCGTCGGCCTCTCGATCGCCCTTGGCGCGTTCCTTGCAGGGATCACCCTCTCGGAGTCGGAGTATTTCCACCAGGCCTTTGCGAGCATCATCCCCTTCCGCGACATCTTTACCAGTTTCTTTTTCATCTCGATCGGGATGCTCATCAACCTCTGGTTCGTGATCCAGAACCCGGTCCTTATCGTCGTCCTTGTGCTCGGCATCTTCGTGCTCAAGACCGTGATAGCGGCAGGGGCGACCATCTCCATCGGGCACTCGCTCCGCACCTCGGTGCTTGCCGGCCTTGCTCTCTGTAACATCGGTGAGTTCGCCTTTATCCTCTCGATCCCGGGGACCCAGTACGGCCTCTTTACCCCGGCCGAAGAACAGATCTTCCTTGCTGTCACGGTAATCTCGATGTCGCTTACCCCTCTTATGATCTCCACAGGGCCAAAAATGGCGGATTTCTGGTGCCGGCGGCCGGCCCTCTCGCGGTTCAATGGCGTGGATAAAGTCGGGGACTCGGAGCGGGCCAAAGAGCCGCACCTGGAGGACCATCTTGTTATTATCGGGTTCGGGCTCAACGGCAGGAATCTTGCGCGGGCGGCGAAGACCGGCGGAATCGCGTACCGGATCATCGATCTTAACCCGGATACCGTGGCAAAGGAGCGGGAAAAGGGCGAACCCATCATCTTTGGCGATGCAACGAGCGAGTCGATCCTTTCCTATGCAGAGGTCGGGAAGGCACGGATCCTTGTTATCGTGATAAACGACCCGGCCTCTACCCGATCAATCATCCAGCTTGCCCGGCAGATGAACCCGCACTTGTATATCATTGTCAGGACCCGGTTTATGACCGAGGTAAAAAAGCTCCACGAACTTGGGGCGGACGAGGTGATCCCGGAGGAGTTCGAGACCTCGCTTGAGATCTTTACCCGGGTGTTGAAGAAATACCTGGTCCCGAAGACTACCATCGACGGGCTGGTTCACGAGATCCGGTCAAAGACCTACGAGATGTTCCGGAGCCCGTCGGAACCCGGGGTCGATCTTGTGGATCTCAAGATCACTCTCCCGGACAGCGATATATCGGTCCTTGCGATCTCCGGCGATTCCCCGGTTGCGGGAAAAAGCCTGCAGGAATTAAACGTGCGCCGGGAGTACGGGATCTCAATCCTTGCCATCCGGAGGGAAGGCCGGATTATGGAGAACCCGGACGGTGACTGCCTGCTCGAACCGGCCGACGAGGTGATCGTTATCGGGCCACCTGCACGGATCGCACAGTTTGCCGCCACCCTCTCTCCTCTGCAGGCTTCCTGAACTATCCCGCAGGATTATCATAAAGGGAGATACCACAGTTTCCCTCTTTTGTACGCACCACGTGGAACTGATATTCCTGTTAGCAGGGGTCACGGGCCGGCCTCCCCCTTTTCCGGAGGGGGGGTAGTCCCCTCTCTTTTATATGCCTGGGGAGGTGGAGGGTCTGGCACGAAAAAACCTGGAAGGGGTGTGGGGGCATCCCCAATGTATGCGTAGAGGGGGTACCCCCTCCCTGCCATGCGATCACCCCGCCCCCCCTGATCGTGACCGAAGGGGTGGTCCCCACCCCCTCTTTCACCTGATGTTCCATGCGAAACACGCCTTTAGGGATTGGAAACAGGGGGGGATAGTCCCCCCTCTCTCTTACAGAACGGGGGGTGGGGGTACATTTGCCAAAAAACAAAACCGGGGGGAGGGGGGTGTCGGGAATTTTGGATGGCACCCCCCCGCCCGGAACTTTTGGGGAGGGGTGGGGGCAGGGGACCCTGTTTTTGGTAAGGGTCACTGGATTCGAAAACACACTATTCCCGGAAACGTCCGATACGGTAGATCAGAGCTCCCGATCACACGAAAATGCGAGGGAAGGGATTCGAACCCTTGAACTCCTTCGAGGCTGGACCCTAAATCCAGCGCCTTTGACCGGGCTTGGCAACCCTCGCTCTGCCGGGTATATTGGTCGGGCGGAAATAAAGAGGGTATCGGGCAGATTCGCTTACCCTGCCCCATGCCCCCCTTACATCTCTACCTTGGTAACGACACCATGGATCTTGTCGGACGGCAGCCGGTAGAACTGCACCACCGAAGGAGTGAGGTGTTTTATCGCGCCGAAGATCTTCCAGGCAATGTGGTTTGTCACGATATCCTCCATACCGTAGAAGATGGTCTTCTCATCGATATCGGCATCTTTGAGGATCGTCGAGATATCCACGATCTCCATATACCCGAGATAGACCTCGAAGATCGAGAGGCCCGGGGTCAGCTCACGGGTCACACCCCACGTCACCCCGAACGGTTGCTCCGTGCGGATGATCGAGATGATGATGTTCTCCTCGTACACGATGTTGTTCGTAAACATCGTCCGGGGAATGTACTGCGGGATCAACCGGAAATCCCGGGCGAAATAGAGCGCCGAGCCGGAAATCTTGTTGACCGATTTGTAGAGCGCATTGAACTTTGGCAGGAACTCATCGAGCGGGACCGGCGTGAGGGACTGTGCCAGGCGCCGCTGGCCGTTGGTATAGATCAGGATGATTGCCAGCGGGATCGAGGCTATCAGCAGCGACCAGTACCCGCCCATCGGGATCTTGTGGAGGTTCGAGAGGAGGAACACCGACGTCACGATCAGCACAAAGAGGGATACGAAGCTCTTGAGGATCTCGCCCCGCAGCACCAGGATCCAGAGGATCAAAATGGCGGTAATGGTCATCGTCCCGCACACCGCAAGCCCGTAGGCATGGGTGAGGTTGCTTGAACTCCTGAATATGGCAATGACCACAAGGACCGCGCACAAGAGCATCCAGTTCACGATATCGATGTAGATCTGGGACCGCAGGTGGGGCGAGGTGTACTCGATGTGCAGCAGCGGCAGGATCCGGGTGGTGATACCCTGGTACACGATAGAGAAGATCCCGGAGATCATTGCCTGCGATGCTATCACGGTGGCGGCGATGCTCAAGAAAAGGAACGGGATGTATAGTACCTGTGCTTCGGAGAAGATCATCTCGAAAAGGACGTTTGTCGTGCCCGGGTGGGTCATTAAAAACGCACCCTGCCCGAAGTAGTTGATGGCAAGGGCAAAGAAAACCAGGTACCACGCCTTGACGATGGGTTCGCGGCCCAAGTGGCCCATATCGGCATAGAGCGCTTCGCCCCCGGTGGCGCACAGGATGACTGATGAGAGGATCAAAAACCCTGCGAGAATGTTCTGCCCAAGGTAATTGATGGCATACATCGGGTTGACGGCAAAGACAACCTGAGGCGCAAAGAAGAGGGCAACAAATCCCGAGATCGCGAGCGCCAAAAACCAGATCACCATCACCGGCCCGAACGCCCATGCCACCTTGTCGGTGCCCCGGGCCTGGAAGGTAAAGAGGCAGATGGCAATGACCGCTGCAATGATCATCAGGACGATCTGAGCGGTATTCTCAAACCCCGGGATTAAGAGGATACCTTCGACGGCGGAGAGGATACTGATCGCGGGCGTGATAACGCCGTCGCCAATAAAAAGCGAGATGCCGATGATGGTCAAAAGGGAGACGAAAGCGACCTGGTGACCGGATTTGAGCATCGGGAGGAGGATCTCTTTTAACACGATCGTCCCGCCCTCCCCTTTCTTGCCCAGGTGCATGGCAAGGAAGGTGTACTGGACCGTTACAAGGATGGTCATCGTCCAGAATATGAGGGAGAGGATGCCCATCACGTTCCCCGGTGTGGGGGTGGTAAAAAGGAAGATGGCGGTCAGCGTATAGATAGGGCTCGTCCCGATATCGCCAAATACGAGCCCCATCGATTTGACGACCGAAGGCATCGCCACGTGATCCCGAAGCATTTCTGATTTACGCGTGGGGACATATAGGGTATATTAGTTTCTCTTTATTCGGGTCCAAAGAGCCAAAAAACCGGCAATTTCCCCATTTTAAGCAACAGGTGCGGGTTCGGGGGCCTTGTGCTCATCGGTCCAGATGCGGTAGCTTTTGAGCAGCAGCACGATAATAAGGGGCCCGAGGACAAAGCCGACCAGGCCGAGGGTCAGGATGCCGCCGATGATGCCAATGAACATGATGACCGGGTGGATCTTGACCCGCCGCCCGACAAGGACCGGCCGGACATAGATCTCGGGCAGCGCCGAGACGACAATATACCCCAGGATAAAGAGGATGAGGACGCCCTGCATGTCGCCGAGGGCAAGAGCATATGCCCCGATCAGGATAAAGGCAATGGACGACCCGAGGATTGGGATCAGTTCGCAGAACGCGGCAAGGAACGAGTAAAAGAGGATATTCCCGTACCCGAGCAGGTAGAAGACCGGGAGGGCAATAAAAAAGGTCAGGACCGCAATCGCGATCTGGACTACGTAGATCACATAAAGGGTGTCGACCGCGACCGGGGTGAGCTGGGTATAATAGGATTTGACCGGTTCCGGGAGGTGTCCGCCGACCCGGTCGTAGAGATTTTTCCCCTTGATGAGCAGCAGGAAGAACGATCCGAAAAAGACGATCGCCTTGATCATGATAAGTGTCAGGTTCGCGGTGATCGTTCCCCAGTAATTGACAAAAAGGGCATCGCCTTCCGCCAGCCACGATGCGAGCGTCTCCCGGGCGACCGGTACCCCGAAGGCGCCCGGGTGCGTTGCCGGGTCTGAAAGCCAGGTGCCGATGGACCGGAAGATCTCGTCAAGGACGCCGGCATTTGCCCGGAGGATCGTGAGGGTAACAAACAGGGTTGCCGCGATTGCCGCAAAGAGTGCTATCGTTAGAAGTGCGGCCGATGCGCCGGGCCGCATATGCCGGGAGAGACGGGTATGGACCGGGAAGAGCACCACGGCAATCGAACCCCCCAAAACAACCATGTCGAGCACCGGCCAGAAAACCGCCAGTGCGATAAGGGTAAGGAAGAGGACAATCAGGAACGGGTACAGATCCCTGTCGATACGGGGCATGCTTATCAGACAGGTTTGCCCGGCATCTGCTAAATAGATACGGTAAAAAGACCTGCGGCCGGCGGTTGCCTTTCCAGCACAACCCATAACAATACCGGAGCGCCAACTATCTTCTCACTCTGACATGAAGCGGATCGATCACTTCGCCATGATCGTCCACGATGTGGGACGGATCTGCCGGTTCCTCGGCTTTGTCTCGCTGGTACCCTTTGTCGTACTGGCAATCTTCCAGGAATGGGACATGATCCTGCCAATGGCGACAGCTCCCCTGGCATTTCTTGGGGTCGGGTACCTGTTCCTCCAGGTCCCTGCCCGCGATTACGAGCCCCCGGTCTCGATTGCGCTCGTCGCGGTAGCCCTTGCATGGTTCCTGCTCGCACTCATCGGGGCGCTCCCCTTCGTCTTCGGCCTCAATATGTCGTATACCGACAGTGTCTTTGAGGCAATGTCGGGCTGGACGAGCACCGGCTTTACCATGATCTCTTCGGTCGATCTCGCCCCAAAAACCCTCCTCTTCTGGCGGACATTCATGCAGTGGATCGGCGGTATCGGGATCATCGCCTTTGGGATCTCGATGCGCCGCAGGACCCAGGTATCCCTTTTCCAGATCTTCCGGTCCGAGGGAAAACCAGAAGACCTCATGCCCAACCTCATGTCAACCGGCTGGCGCATGTGGAAGATCTACATTTTTCTGACCTGCATGTTCACCGGCCTTATCATGCTTACCGGCATTTCCCTCTGGGATGCCCTCAACCTTGTCATGGTTGCGATCGCCACCGGGGGCTTTACCATCCATTCTTCAGGGCTTGCCTATTACAACAACCCGTGGCTTGAAGGCCTGCTCATCCCGGTCATGCTTGCCGGGGCAATCCCGTTTAAACTCTATTTCCTGATGTACCGGGGAAAGATGGACGCGCTTATCCGGGACAAGACCGTCCGACTCCTGCTCCTCATCGCCCTTGCCGGATCGGTGATCGTATCGCTCGAACTCTATCTCTTCAACAACCTGGCGCTTACAACCGCATTCCGGCAGGGAGTATTTGTCTCCGTATCGGGACTCTGTACCTGCGGCCTCCAGAACTCCGATGTCCACGCATGGGCGGCCATCCCTCTGGCAGTCCTCTCCCTCCTGGTCTTTATTGGGGGCGCGATGGGGAGCATGGCCGGGGGGATCAAGGTCAACCGCATCGCGCTTGCCTATGAAGGGATGAAGTGGTGGTTCCGGCGGTTCTTTGCGAGCAGCAGGGTGCTTATACCCTTCCGGTACGAGGGACGCATGCTCTCCCGGGAGATGTCCGAGATGGAGATCTCAAAGAACATGCTCGTGATCGCGCTCTATGTCCTTACGATCTTTACTGCCACGCTCCTGTGCCTGCACCTGTACATCACCTCGTTCCGGCTCGACGAGGTGCTCTTTGAATGTATCTCCGCGCTCTCGAACTCAGGGATCTCTGTCGGGTTCCTTACTGCTGCAAGCCCGTTTGCCATCAAATGGATCTTCATTGTCCTGATGTGGCTGGGGCGTCTTGAGATTGTACCGGTGATCATCATGGTGATGGGTATCTCGAAAGGAATACGGGACGAACTCTTCTCCGAACCACCGGTCCATGCCGTAGCGTCGCCCAATAAAATTGACGACGAACCGGTCTAAAAAGGACAGACCTTTTTTCATTTGGTCAGGTGCGTACGTTTTTGTCATGCCCCTGCGTATGATATGACAGTGAGGTATGCAGCGATGAAGTTCAGGTACCTTTTCGTTATCATGTGCGCCATTGTCCTTGCCGCCCTGTCTGTGGCCGGGTGCACCCAGACCGCCCCGCAGCAGGCTGTTGTTACTACCGCTCCGCCAACAACAACTGAGATCCCCACCGCAGTGGCGACCGATTCCGTTTGCGGGATCGAGAACTGCCACGGATACACCGTCCAGTGCGGCCCGAACGTTGCCACCGCATGTCCCAATGATATCGATGCCGGGGACCGGTGCAGGAAATATGCAACCTGCCAGGTTGTGAGCGGCACCTGCCAGGCGGTCAAGGATACAAAATACGACAAGTGCGGAGCATGTGTCCAGCAGTGCGAGAGCACGTATTACAACAATCCCAACCAGCTTAACGACTGTGCAGACCGGTGCACATAAAAAAATCTCCCGGGCACTCTCTTTTTATTCCATATTCAGTTGGGGTAACCGGTCGGGACAATCGATCTTTGTATCGGATGGCTGAACCGCGGGTTACAATGTACGGCGGTCGTAGCTAGAGAAACGACCGGATCCCGGAGAAGAGAAGCGGCGAGAAGAACCGGATGAGTGAGGGGTTTTTTATAAGGATCCCGGCAAGTTTTCCCGGCCGGTCCATATCGCCGTGTTTCACGATAGTATCGACAATCTCCGGTGCTGCCATCGCGGCGATCATCCGGTCGAGCGTCTCCGGGGAGAGGTGACGGCGCATCAGAAACAGGCGGTAGCCGAGGGCGAGCTCTTTCCCGATGTCCGCCTGCCAGCGACTCTCGTATTCCGCTAAGGCCGTATCAGAGAAATCGTCCTGCTCGCAGCAGAGCGCTGCTACTGCTGCCGCATGGCGGGCCGTACGGATACCGGTATAGACGCCGCCGCCCGAGGTCGGTTTTGCAAATCCTCCCGCATCCCCGGTAAAGAGTGTCCGCCTTCCATAGGTCTTTGGCATGACCCCGAGCGGGAGCGTGCCGGTCACCATGTGCAGGTCTGACGAAAGGCCGATCCGCCGGATAAACGCGGCGAACCGTTCGGGAACCTGTGTCGTGCCGCAGAGCCCCGCCCGGACACGGCCGTCTCCCGACGGGATGACCCAGCCGAAGAAGTCCTCCGATGCACCGGGCCAGAGTTCCACAAGATCCCGTTCCCGGGCGAGCCGGCCTTCCGCCTGGATGCCGGCAAGGTATGTCCGGGCCCGCTCCATCCCGTAGAGGCGTGCGATCGTGCTCCTGGGGCCGTCTGCGGCGATCAGGATCCGGAACCGGATATCCCCACGCCCGTTCATTCCCCGGGTGACCACCCGGTCTTCCTTTACCTCGCAGACCGCGGTCTTTGTCAGGAAATCGGCCCCGGTATCGGCTGCGGATTTTGCGATCTCCCGGTCAAGGATCCCCCGGTCTACGACATGGGCTTTGGGGACCTTTGCATCGATGGTCAGCACCTGCCCGTCCCCGGCAATCACCCGGGCACCCGTTACCGTGTTCAGGATCGATCGCGGCCCGGCTTCGCATTCGGCAAATGCGGCAAGCGAAAGAAGGCCTGCGCACTGGACCGGGTACCCGATCGTCCCCTGTTCCTCGATACAGAGCACGGACAGGCCGGCTTTTGCACATTCCCGGGCTGCGGAACTCCCCACCGGTCCTGCACCGGCAACGATCACATCATATACCGGGGACATGGTAATTACAGGCGCTAAAAAAGGGTATTCTGTGGTTACTGGGGTGGCTTCTCATCCTGCGTTGTCGTGCATACCATCTCCTCCTTCGCCGCTGTTTCCCCGGGTACTTTTACCGGGAATTTGCAGGTCTTAAGAATCAGGACATGCGGGGGGACCGGCACCTGTGAGTTGTCCTTGAGGGAAAATCCCATGGCCAGTGCAAACAGGCCGAACACAAACGAGACCGTCCCAATAACAGTCATAAGCAGGTAGGTCTGGCTGGCGGGAACATACTGCATGAGCACCGCGAACAACACAACACTCGCTACAATTACTCCCCCTACCAGGTAGTATTTACTCCGCGGGTGGGTGAGCGCAAGCGCGATTCCCGAGTATGCGGCATAGAATGCCAGCACGGCTATGGCAATGATAAAGAGCAGTGCAATGCTGTCGGTAAACAGTGTTGCCACGATTCCCACGAGGAGAAGGCCGGCGGCGCAGATGAACCAGAAGAACGATTCTTCGGCCGGGGAGGTGATCGCAATCAGGATACAGAGGACGATACCGGTAACGAGGATGATCCAGAATATCCCCAGGAAGAATGCCAGAAGGGACGCGGGCACGATCAGCGCGAGACCTCCGAATATGACACCGATTAATCCTTTGAGGAGGCAGGAGAGTTTCGCATCCATAGAAATACGTCACTGTCCTCGCGTTAATAGTTTCTCCCTGCCGTGATCGTTACAGGAAAACGGGTATCTTTGCCCGATCATCGGACATGCCCGGATCTGCCTGCGTTATGTCCCCCCCCCATAATTTACTCACGTTTCGTCAGGTTTATCTCCGATCTTGGCAATGTATTTCATCACGTGTTTGGCAGATTCCCGCTGGATTATTCCCATGACGACCAGGAGATCAAGATCAGGCTTTCCGATACCGGCAGCCTCTTAAAGTACGAGCGGGAATGCCGAGGCAGCCGCGAGGAGCGGTACCTGGGCAGATCGTTTTCCGCCATCCATATCTACCCGGTCGAGCCGGTCAATCTCCCTGAACCGCTCACCCAGTACCTGGAGATTGCATTTCCCCCGGTAGTCCTGCCGCCCGGCGCCGAGCAGACGGTTTATGTGAAATTCCCGGTCGAGATCGGCGTGTTCCTCGAATCGAACGGGAAGCAGTCTCCGCTTGATGTATTCTCGCTCGTGCCCGTGAAGTTCTCGCTGTACGGTCTGCCGAGTTCAGGCCTGATCACGCGCTGGTTTAAGAGCGACATCTACCCGGAAATCCCCTCAGTCGACATGTACCGCGAGGGTGTCATGGCCCTGACCCTGAAAAACTGCCGGACGGAAAATGCAAAGGTGAGCCGGGCGGTCTTTGACAGCAGCTCGATGTGCCTCTACTATGGCACCCGGGTGGCAATGACCGCAACCCTCGAAGTGTTCTCGGAATACCTTGCCCGCACCACGTTTACCGATGCCGCCCCGCCGGACTGCCCGAACCGGGCCATCGACCTGTACCGGGCAAGCTCGTTTGCGCTGAGCACGACAAAAGGCTGTTTCATGGAGGCGGGTACGAGTTGAGCATCACTGATATCATTGGCCTTGCCCTGCCGAACTGGACGGGCGTTGAATCCGATGTTACCTCGGACAAAAACCTCTTTGCAACGGTCAGTCCGCGCGACATCCTCTTCTTTTTTGTCGGGATCGTCATTGCGTACATCCTCGGCCTTATCATCAGCCACCATGTCCGGATGCGCATGAGCCACCGGCTCAAAAAAGACCAGCTGGACATCCTGACCGGGTTTATCCGGGCCATCCTCATCATTATTGCCGTCGGCCTCTCCCTTCCCGGCCTGCTTGACTTAAGCGTGACCATCATCCTCATCTGTATCGCCGGCGTTATCGCGATCATCGCGCTCTCCAGCCAGAAGGTGATCTCGAACATGGTAGCAGGTGTCGCGCTCCTGTACGAGAGCCCGTTTGCAACCGGGGACTATATCAGCACCGGGGGGGTCGAGGGTACGGTTATCGCGGTCCGGCTTTTCTCGGTCCGGATCCGCACCGGCGAAGGAATCTATGTCCATATCCCCAACGACCAGATCTATTCGACCGCGGTATCGAACGTCCATGCAAACGTTGCCCGCCGGTTCGAGTACCGGGTGGGTATCCGCTACCAGGACGATACGAACCGGGCCATTGCCATTATCCGGCAGCTCCTCGAAAAGCACACGTTTGTCCTTGAAAACCCTGCGCCGGCGGTTTTTGTCAGCGATATTACCGCCGACAGCGTTCTCCTCTCGATCCGTGCGTGGTTTCCCTCGAACTGGCAGCTCACCAAGGACGATATCTCGCGGACAACCTCCATCCTCCCGAATGTCAAGGATGCACTGGAAGCAGCGGGTATCGAGATGCCCTATGGCCAGCGGGTGGTCTGGTTTGCAAACGAGCCGTCTTCCGTAAAGGATCCGGCTGCCGGGAACGGTCAAAAATAAAAAAAAAAGGATCAGAGCCGGTTAAAACCGAAGAATTCGATCCCGAGGAACCGCTCCATCAGGTAGAGAATGCCAAAGAAGAGACCCGCGTAGAGCACGAAGCTGACGAGGAACTCCACCCACCCGGTGATCCCCGTGTACGACATGATGATATTCGAGAGTGCGTTTGCTATGATGATGGCAACAAGGATGCCCGCGAAAAAAATGACCCATTTCTTGATCTCTGCTGAATCCATGCAGGTACCATAGGGCATCCCCGGGTATTAAACCTCCCAAAACCCCCCGTTGGGGAAGATCCATACGAAACGGTTATAGGCTTGCCGGAAGGAGTGTACGGGTATGGATGAGGCCGAAGCACCGAAGGTACGGAGCATCACAACCACACTGTTAACCCTTGCCCTCGCCGGTATTGCAATCGTGGTCGTCCTGGTCTTTTTTCAGGGCATGACCGCCCAGCCCCAGGTGCTGCAGGCAAGCCCGAACTGGACGCTCGTCTCCTGCCGCGATGCTACCGGGATCCTTATACCGGCAATCAATAACGGGGAGGTCACCGCGCAGTTTAACCGCGACGGAAATATTACAGGATTTTCGGGGTGCAACCGGTACGTTGCGGCATTCATAAAAAACAATGACCGGATCCGGATCACCTACCCCCTCCATACCGACAATACCTGCAGCGATGCCGGTCTCATGCAGCAGGAAGCCAGCCTTTACCGCAACCTTGCAGCGGCAGCCTCGGTGAACACCGGCCCCTCGGAACTCGACCTCCTCGATGCAAACGGCGCCACCCTTCTCAAATTCCACCGGCAGTGACCGGGAACGCGTGTGTACCGGGAAAGTATTTCCCCTTGCCCCCGCATACACCCGGAACAGACAAACAACAGGTATTTTTCAGGCAGGCCGGTGAAAAGCGCACCTTTCGGGTGCCTGGCATGCCCTGGAGATGATCCCTATATCCTCACACAACCTTCGCGAACCGCTCAACAGGATCCTCGAAGAGAGCGCCCGGGTAGCAGACCTGGTCCGGGACAAGACCTTCGAGGAGTTCGTGCAGGAACCGGCAACCTATGCTACGGTCGTATCCTGCATCCAGAGAATCGACGAGGCAGCGCACGGCATCCCTACCATTGTCCGGGTAAAGTACGCCCTGCTGCCCTGGAACGAGATCGCCGCGCTCAAGGCCGAGTTTATGGAGGCGGACGCACACCTCCGCCCCCGGGTGGTCTGGAAGATCAGCACGGAAGCTCTCCCCCGCATCCGGCCGCTGGTCGAGAGCCTCATCGACGAGATTGAGAAATAGTTCCCTTTCTTAAGGGATGCCTGCCAGAACCGGTTTTAGGGGATCCAACGAATGCTTAAAAAACCCCGAGCCGATGAATATAGGTATGGACGAGCAGCCCCCTGTTTTACAAGAGGGATCTCCCGAAACGGAAGACCTCCCTGTAGCTCCGCCTGTACCCCAACCGATGGGCTGGAAGTTCTGGGCGGTGATGGGGCTCATTGCCATCCTTATCTGCCTGATTGCGTATTTCCAGATAGAAACGGCGAACCACCCGGTGCCGGTCAGCCTTGCCGGGACAAGCTGGACGCTTGCCTATTATTCCACGGGGAACAGTACGCTTGTGCCCGTGACTGCAGCCACCACGGCAACCCTTGAATTCGGGCCGGGCAACACGACCGGGCTCTCCGGCTTTACCGGCTGTAACCAGTACCGGTACGAGTATACCCTCCGGGCTTCTGCCTTCACCGTTGACCGGAGCTCGGGGACGATCACCAAGATGAACTGCCCGGGGCAGGGGATCATGCAGTTCGAATCCGCGTATCTGGAAAACCTAAAGAACACGACATCCTTCTCCTCCCGTAACGATCACCTGTACCTGTACGACCAGAACCAGAAACTGCTCCTGATCTTCACAACCGCGACCCGGTAATTTTTTGCCCGGGGTCCCACACTCTTTCATACGTCTTTTTCATCCCTTTTTTTAATCAGCCCGGGTGAACGGTGGCAAAACGAGATCTTGTCTCCGCCAGCATATGCCAACATTAAAAACTCCTGCCGTAAACACATTATCCGGTAATAAAGGAGCCCGGTATCATGGAAGCAAAGAGCGAGAGGAGAGACGGGGTGCTGGTCTTTTTCATCAACGGCCGGCTGGATGCATTCGGGGCACAGCAGCTTGACGAGTGGATCAAGGGAGCGCTGCACGATGACGATAAGGATCTGGTGCTCGACCTTTCGGGATCCACCTACCTCTCCAGCGGGGGGCTCCGGACCTTCAATATCCTCAAAAAAGAGACAAAGCGGCGGAACGGCCGGTTTGTCCTTTCCGCTGTGGGAGAGTACCCGAAAAAAGTACTCGACATGGCCGGGTTCTCCACGATCTTCGAGATCTTTCCCACCACCGATGCCGCAATAGAGGATATCAAGAAGAAACGAAAAGATCCCACGCTCTTTAACGAGATCTTCTATAAGAAGATCGAAGCCGAGGGCGTCTCCCTGACCATCGAACCCGGCTGGATGACCGCACCCCCGGTCCTCCGCGTTACCGGGGACTTAAACAAACTCCTCCATGCCCGGCTCACAAACGACGATATCAAGACCCGGAAGTTCTCCGAGATCACGTACTCGCTCGGCCTTGGGGCGCTCGGCGCCGACAAGAACGAAGCGGGCTCGCTCCTTGGCGAGATGATCACCCTGTACGGTTCGATGGTCTGGCTTCCCACCGACGGAAACAATACGCCGGACTTTATGACCCCGCTCGATGCCGATGCAGATGTACCGGTCTATACGGGATTCAACGTGACGTTGGACGGCCCCTTTAACGAATACCTCACGCTCGACACACAGAAGCCGGAGGGCGTGTCGGTCGCGGATATCTACCGCATGATCCTCTCCGGTGCATCGGAACGGGTCAGGAGTTACAAGGGGATCGTTGCCGTGGCGATCTGGGGTGTGCTCTCGGGGCTTGCAAGTTCCGGGATCAAGAAAGCACCGGTTGCCGGATCCGGCCTCCCCGACGGGGCGTCCATCATGGACCCGGCCCAGGCCGGGATCTGGATGGCATCGGATACCGGCATGTCCTACAAGGGAGACACCCTTGTCAGCTTCGGCTTCGGGATCGATCTCGCAAAGGCGGCGTCCGGCTACCCTGCCGAACGTATTGCCGATATCTGTTCGGCAAACGGCGAGTCCAAAAAGGCAATAGCGCTCCATAACCACGGCGTGGTCTTCCGGGGTATCCCCTATAACCCGACCCTTGACCTCAATTCCCAGGTCAAAAAAATCGTGAGCGAGGGGACGTTTGTCGATATGCGCCACCTTCTCGACAGCACCCGGCTCAAACGGGCAAAGATCGGCGTTGCCTATATCCAGGATATCGTAAAGGAACAATAATTCTTTTTTTATCAGGGATTATCCGGGTACCCTTCCCTGCAAAGACTTCTTTTTCGTCAGGGTGAGGATATTTTTCCCCTGTTCGTACCGGTAGGTTGCGCTGTCGGTTACCCGTCGGATCAAAAAGATACCCAGCCCGCCAATCCCGCGCTGGTCGATATCCGCCGAGGTATCGGGTTCGGGGACACTGAGCGGGTCGAATGCCGGGGCACTGTCGCTGATCTCGATCGCGATCTCGTCGTCACCCCGTGTGCACCGAATGGTAATAGTGCCCGGGGTTTCCTCATACCCGTGCTTGATCACGTTGGTGATCGCTTCTTCTACTGCCAGCTGGAGGTCGAGGATCTGGTCGTCGGAGAACCCCATGGATTGCATACACTGCTCCAGTTCCGCGGAAATTCTCGGGATCTCCTCGAGGTGAGAGGGGATGACGATATCAGGCGGCACAGTCATGGTTTTCCACCGGAATGCTATCAGCTATGGTTTGCATTCCCTCGTACATAAACAAGTCAGTATCTTCCAATAGGAGAAAGATTATCACGGGTTGTGTACGATACTTTAACGAATCTAATACCATAATTTTAGTCGTTTAGAGGACAGGAAATGGAGATTACCATAACTGCACAGGGCGTGGCCTCGGTGCTCGCCGTTTGCGGACGTGTCGATACCGTAACGGCGGGGGACTTAGAGTCCGCCATCAACGGCCTTATTGAAAAAGGCAACCGTAAACTGCTCCTCGATTTCGAAGGGGTATCCTATATCTCCAGCGGCGGCCTCCGGGTCCTTCTTGCAACCGCGAAGAAACTGCGTAACGATGGCGACAGGTATGCGCTCTGCCGGCTTTCCCCCGAGGTGCAGAAAGTCATGAAACTGGCAGGATTCACCTCGATCTTTTCCATCTATGCTTCCCCCGAGGAGGCACTTGCCGGCTGGTAACGGCAGCGGGCTGCTGTCGTCCCGGACCTGGCAGCCGTTCCCGGATCTGCCGGGGTTCTCAATCTTTCCCGAGATCCGCAAGGCCGATGTGATCTCTTCCAACGCTTACCTGATACGGACGCCGGACTGCCTGCTCCTTATCGATCCCGGCGGACTCGCTTCGCAGGCAGAACTTCTTATCGCAGAGATCGCCCCCTGTCTCGCAGCGGGCGATCTTCCCCTCGTCGTGCTCCTGACCCACGCCCATGTCGATCACTTCACCGCGCTGCAGGAACATCCCCTGTTCCTCGATACCGGTCGCGTGATCCTCGCAGTACAGGAGATCGGGGCACGGGCCATCGGGACGCATGATACTGCACTGACTCAGGCAGAAGTCCTTGGCCGGGACTTTACACCGCTGCCTGTCGGTATCCGTCTCTTTGCAGAGGGGGAAAATACGGAGGGGAAATCCCCGCGGGAGTTTGTGCTTCCCTGCGGGGTCACGGCCACCCTCTCCCGCGAGGATGTCCCCCGACAGTCCGGGCTAATCCTGAAACGCGAGGTGCTCGCTCTCCCCCGGGGGACACGGGTGGAGCTGTACCATACGCCCGGCCACAGCCCGGACAGCACCTGTATCCGGATCGGGAAGGTACTCTTTATCGGCGACCTCCTCTTTGCCGCAAACCCCGGCGTTGCCGGGCTGCACGGCTGGGACCAGGATGCGCTGATCGGATCGCTCGATCGGATGCTTGGGATCTTACAAAGCGGGGAGGTGGATATGGTCTGCCCGGGCCACGGCAGGATCATCTCCTCCGCACAGGCATGCACCATGCTCGAAGGCGTCCTTACCGATGCACGGGCCCTGACCGGTATTGCCGAACTCAACCGTGAGCGGGCGGAGGAGACGGCACGGTTCGCCGAGGACTGCATGGAAGAGATAAACGAGCTTTTTACCATCCTTGCAGGCCGGCTCTACTATGTTGCGCATGTCATGGACGAGCTGGGCGAGACAGACCTGGCCGCACAGGCCGGCACACTGATCGATGCAAAGGAACTCGACAACCTCCTCGCGAGTTTCCAGGATTTTGCCGATGCCCACCATGCACAGGACTATGTCTCGATCCACCTGGCGCTCAAGGCCGGGCAGGTGATAGGGAAACTCGAACGGTCGTTTATGAAGGACGAGCTCGCAAAGATCGTCGATATCTCCCTGGTGCGCCGGGCAGAACGGCTGCTCTCGTCGTACTCGTCGATGCTCCGGGGGTTTACGCCCCCGCAGGACCGTGAGACCTGCGAACTGTGCCCGCTTATCGAATCGGTTATCATCGGCCTTACCGGCCCGTCCTGTTCCGATGACGACATCCTTGCCTCGACCGACGATGCCGAGGCATTCTGCCGGCTGCTCGTGGCGCGACTGGGCACCCGCCCGCTCTTCGACGACGTCAGGGTGTCCTTCGAACGCGGTACGGGCGATCCCCGGGCACGTATCGACCGCGACCTCTTCTCCGACCTCCTGATCTATCTCTTCGAGGACCTGGTGGGCACCGGTGCGGAAACGATTGCGGTCTCGGTTTTGGGGGACGGGACTGCCCGTACCGTGCTGAAGATCGCCGGTACCGGAAGGATGGCGGGTGCCAGGGATGCAAAAAACGTCAGGGGTTTCTTTACCCGGCTCTGCGAGCGCTCGGGCGGGCACCTGGAGGCAGAAGGTGTTCCCGGCGGACGTTCGTATACGATCGCGCTCTGACCTGCGCCATATCCGTTGTTGAGCCGGAGCGGCCACAGATTCCCTTTTCCTGGACCTAAACCCCCGGTTTCAGGTACGGTCCTCCCCGCACTTCCCGACCGTTGCAAGGTAGATCAGGAACTGGTTTGTCCCGTCAATCCCGAGGATTCCTGCCATGGCATCGTCATCGAACGCGGCAATGGCGCATACCCCGCAGCCAACCGCTTCCGCGGCAAGGTACAGGTTCTGGCAGACATGGCCGGCATCGAGGTGCAGGTCGCGGTACCCGCGCTCGCCGTACCGCCATGTCATCCGGTACGGGACCGCAGTCCAGAGAAATACGGCATTGCACCGCATGACAAAGGTCTGGTCGAAGCAGGCATGGGAAACAGCGGCATGGAGTGCCGGATCTGCCTTTCCCCGGGAGAGCCGGTGGGAAAGGGCGAGGTAGCGGTAGAGACCGGGTTCGAGACCCTCAACGTCATTGGCGAGCACGTATGTCTCGAAGGCATGCCGCGCCCCGGCCGAGGGAACGGTCCGGAATGTCGCCTGCGTCCCGTGGACATGCGTTACTCCCTGCGTGCACCAGAGCAGATACGATAATTCTTCAAGCGAGAGGGTCTCCCGTTCGTACGACCGGACACTGTGGCGGCGCTCGATCGCAGTCCGGAGATCGAGCGGCGGGACGCGAATCTTTTCCGGGGGAACGAGGTCGATGACCGGCAGGGCCGGGTCCGCGGGGAGTTCGAGGGGCGGCTGGGGCAGTCCGTTTTCCTGGTCGGACCGGCCAAGATACCGGTACTTTGTCCGTTCCATGAACTCCCGGCCGGCACCTCCCGGGATCGGGACGATATCAGTCATAAGAGACGATAGGTTCCCGGCACAATATCCTTATGGATCGTGCCACAGGAGCCTTCTCTCGGGATCGGCCCTGTCTTGCGGGTAAGCCTCGACTTTTTTTAATCCGGGTCCTCCGCCCGCTTGAACAATGGGGCCGGGGCGACCGATCATGGAGAGCGATCGGTCCGGCCGGTTTTTCTGTTGAGTACCCGGTAGGGGGGGGTGGGGGTGATCTCAAATCCGCGTGGATCCATGGTCGCCCCGACCACTGTATACGATCGGTCGGTCCGACCATGGATCGAGTACGGTCGGGGCGACCACACCTCTCGTCTGGACCTCCAGTGGAAACACATGTTGCGGAACTGGAATGTAACAGCCCGCCCTGGCCATTTTTGAAAATGATCGGTCCGATCTTTTTTTCTGCGGTGTGGATGGCAGGGGGGAGGGGGGCGACTGTTTTTTTTAATGGTAAGGGTGACCGGTCATGATGAAGGGTAGGGGCGGGCGTTTTTTTTAATTGTTCTGCCCCGCGATCTCTCCGTTTCCCGTACCTGCCCGGCAGGTGAACCGGTCGGTTTTTCAGGAACTGATATCTGCCGGCAGAAAAAACAGTGTAAACCACCAGTACCCTGTGTGACCTCCATGCCAGTTCGCGCCGCCCCAAATAACAAGTCCGCACCCTGCCTCATCGAATTTGCAAACGTTACCGTCATCAAGGGAGAGAACCGGGTCCTCGACAATGTTTCCCTTGCCATAAAAGAAGGGGAGAACATCGCCATCCTCGGGCCAAACGGTGCCGGGAAATCGTCCCTTATAAAAGCCATCACCCGGGAATACTACCCGGTTGTCTCTGACCAACCGGTAACGTTCAAGGTCCACGGGGAGGAGACATGGGACGTCTTCTCCCTCAAATCGACCATCGGGATCGTATCAAACGACCTCCAGTACACCTTCACCCGGACGATCACCGGCCGCGAAGTGATCCTCTCCGGGTTCTTTTCGAGCATCGGCCTCTTCAACCATGTCGTGACCCCGGAGATGGAGAAGAAAACGGACGAGATCATGCATTTTCTCTCAGTCGAACGGCTGGCTGACCGCCCGTTGAACGCCATGTCCTCGGGGGAGGCGCGGCGGTTTTTGATCGGGCGGGCGCTCGTCTTTTCTCCCGCAACGCTTATCCTCGACGAACCCACGAACAGCCTCGACCTCGAAGCCCTCCATGCGTTCCGCGAGATCCTGAGGAAAATTGCACAGTCCGGCACCTCTATTATCCTCGTCACGCACAACCTCCACGACATCATCCCGGAGATCGCCCGGGTCGTAATGGTCAAAAACGGGCGGATCTGCGGGGACGGGCCAAAAGAGGAGATGCTTACCGATGCCGCCATCGGGCGCCTCTTCTCCGTCCCAATCCACGTAGTCAGCGAGAACGGCTGGTACTACGCCACGGGCTATTAGGCCCGCACCTCCGTGTTGAGCGGAGATTAATACTCCCCAAACGCCAATACCTTCTTTCGCACCAGGCAGGACTTCCGGCCCTGCCATAAAGAGACCCAAACCATGCTGTCGCGCGAAGAGATCCGTGAATTTTCCGGGGGAGAATCGGGGCTTTCCTCCCTTCAGGTAGAGCAGAGCAGGGAAAAATACGGCGTTAACGTCATGACGCCCCCGCCCCGGGAACCTGCCTGGAAACAGTACCTGGAAAATTTCAACGACCCCATCATCAGGATCCTTATCTTCGCCGTTGCAATCTCCGCTATCGTCTCGCTGCTCGAAGGGAGCGGTCTTCTGGATACCGTAGGGATCATTGTTGCGATCCTCCTTGCCACCGGCATCTCGTTCTACAACGAATACCGGAGCAGCCGCGAGTTCGATGTCCTCAATGCCCATCGCGACGAGATGGCCATTAAGGTAGTCCGCGACAAAAACCCGGCAGCCGTGCAGGCAAAGGATCTCGTGGTCGGCGATCTCGTCCTCCTCGAAGCCGGCGATGCGGTGCCGGCCGACGGCTGGCTGGTTTCCGCAGACAGTCTCTACTGCGACGAGTCCGCATTTACCGGGGAGAGCGAGCCCGCTGCAAAAAGCGCCGGGAAAAAGGTCCTCAAGGGCAGTTTTGTAACGGCGGGAAAAGCGCAGATGGCTGTCGGGGCGGTGGGCGACCGGGCCGAGATGGGGCTCATTGCCGCAACGCTCGGGATCGACCATGCGACAAAGACACCGTTAGAGGAAAAACTCGAAAAGCTTGCCGGCATCATCTCGAAGTTCGGGTACGTGATGGCAGCCCTCATCTGCGGCACGCTCGTGCTCCGGGGGTTCATCCTTGGCGATCTCACCGGCCTTACCCTTGCAACCGCCCACCACCTGCTCGACTACTTCATGCTCGCGGTCGTGATCGTGGTCGCCGCCGTTCCCGAAGGGCTCCCGATGAGCGTTGCCCTCTCGCTCTCCCTTGCCATGCGCAAGATGACCCGGGCAAACTGCCTTGTCCGTCGCCTGATCGCCTGCGAAACAATCGGGTCGGCAACCACGATCTGTACCGACAAGACCGGGACGCTCACCAAAAACCAGATGACCGTTGCCGAGGCATCTGTCGATGCCCCGCACCCTGCCGGCACGCTCCCGGCAACCCCGCAGGAATGGATCGCGCTCAATGCCGCGGCAAACAGCACCGCCCACCTGGAGAATACCCGGGACGGGAAGATCCTCGTGATCGGCAACTCCACGGAAGGCGCGCTCCTGCGCTGGCTTGCGGATCATGCCATCGGGTACCGGGAGATCCGTGCTGCGTTCCCGGCCGCAAAACAGTTCCTGTTCGACGGTAAGCGGAAGAGGATGTCGACGGTGGTGGAGACGGGCGGCAGGAAGTTTTTGCTGGTCAAAGGCGCACCCGAGATCCTTGCCGGCCTCTGCACGGTACCCCCCGACCTTGCCGGGGTGGATGCATATGCTGCCCGGGCCATGCGTACCCTTGCCTTTGCCCACCGGGAGATCACGGGTGGGGACGAGAGCGAGACCTCCCTTACCTGGGACGGGTACGTGGGCATCCGTGACCCGCTGCGGGAAAATATCCACGAATCGGTAGCGCGCTGCCAGAGCGCCGGGATCCGGGTGCGGATGGTCACCGGGGACAAGCCCGAGACCGCCCGCGCGATTGCGCAGGAAGCAGGAATCCTTGCCGGGGGAACGGTCGTGACCGGGAAGGAGTTCCGGGCGCTTTCCCCGGAAGATCAGGTGAACGCGGCACAGGATCTCGACGTGATGGCCCGGGCAGAACCGCTCGACAAGCTCCTGCTCGTACAGGCCCTCCAGAAGACCGGTGCGGTCGTTGCCGTGACCGGCGACGGCACGAACGATGCGCCGGCGCTCAAAAACGCCGATGTGGGCCTTGCCATGGGAATAGCCGGCACCGAGGTTGCGCGGGAGGCCAGCGATATCATCCTTCTCGACGATTCGTTCGCCTCGATCACGAGCGCAGTCTGGTGGGGCAGGTCGCTTTACGAGAACATCCAGCGGTTCCTCCTCTTCCAGCTCACCATCAATGTCTGCGCCTGTATTCTCGTCTTCCTCGCGCCGCTCCTCGGCTATCCCGAGCCTTTTACCATCATCGAGATCCTCTGGATCAATATTATCATGGACACGCTCGCCGCATTTGCGCTCTGCTCGGAAGCGCCGCACAAGGGCCTGCTTACCCGACAGCCGGTTCCCCGCGATGCCCCGATCATCACCCCGTTCATGTGGCTCTCGATTGGCGTGCTCGGCGTCTTTATCATCCTCGGCGGTCTTCTCCAGCTCGGGACCGGGTTCCTCGGCGGCACCACCGAAGCGGAGATCGGCACCGTCTTCTTTGCCGCCTTTATCTTTGCCGCGGTTGCAAACGGCTTCAACTGCCGGGCAATGGACGGGAAGATGCCGGCCTTCTTTACGGGCAACCCGACGTTCTTCTTTGTGATGGGTGGGATTGTGTTCATCCAGATTGTCATCATCCAGTTCGGCGGGGCGGTCTTTGGAACCGTACCGCTTGCCCCCGAAACATGGCTTTTGATTGCTGCGGCAACGTTTGTCCCGGTCCTTCTCATCGGGTTCGTGCTCCGGCTGGCATACCGGGGCTACCTGCACCGGAAAAAGATCCCCGTATCTGTCTGAACACAACTTTTTTTTTATCGCCCTTCATTTCGCGGCGTTTTGCCGTTTGCCGCATATCCTGAATCCTGAAACATCAGGAAACCGGGGTCTCATCCGGGGGATTTCGAAAAAAGAGCCCGATAATAATGAGGGGGGCAAAGTAGAGGAGATCGATATAGCCCCATCCGATTGCGGCAAGGATTATCCCGGTAACGGCAACCCCGAGCGGGACAAGGAATTTCTTTGCAAGGAATGCCGACTCGTCCCGGGTCAGCTCCGGCACGAGCAGCGCGGGCCGGCTCGTTGTATAGTACCAGGCAAGGGAGAGCAGGCAGGCGAGGATGAAGTAGTTTATCTGGAAGAGGACATCGGATACCGGGCCGCTCTCGATATCGTTTGCAAGACCCTGCGTGAAGGGCACGAATACCACCACCATCAGGGAGAGCAGGTGGATATAGATGAACCGGGAATCGACCGATTTCATCCGGTGGAAGATCTGGAAGTAAAAAAGCCAGAACATCCCGAGGATCAAAAATGCCCCGACAAAGTCGATGACCGCAAAAACGGTTGTCAGGAGATAGGAGTTGAGTGCCGCAGGATCGCCAAGGGTGCCGGCAGCCGGGTTCTGGATATTCCGGATCATCAGGGTCATCGTGAACGCATAGATGCCGTTTGTCAGACGTTCGAGGTTGACCTTGCTGATCGGTTCCATATCCGGGGCTCCAGAGTACTTTTTAACTCCTCTGTCAGGACAGCAGATAAATTATTGCGGGACCAAAAAAAGGCAGGACCGTTTCAGGATTAACGATCCGGCCCGGGCGGGTCTGTAGCCTTCTCTTCGAAGAGATGCCCTACGCCAAAGAGCGTGTTTACCCAGTGGAGCTCGTCGGAAAAGTGGAAGAGGATGCAGACCATCAGCGTGAACGGGACACAAAAGAGCATCCCGGCAAGGCCCAAGAGCCAGCCCCAGAAGATCACCGACAGGATCACGATAAGCGCCGGGATCTCGAACTTTCTGGCCGCAAGCCAGGAAAAGACCGGGTTTTCCACGATCAAATTGAGGATGCAGACAACGGCTATGACTGCCACGACGCCCCACATGCCGAACTGGATCCAGGCAAAGATGAGTGCCGGGATCGCTGCGATGATAAGGCCGATGTAGGGGATGTAGCCTAACAGGAAGGTCAGGGTGCCCCAGAGGATTGCGCCATGGACGCCCATGAGCGCGAGCGACCCGCCGAAAAGCACCCCGTGGACCATATTGGTCTCCGTGCGCACGACAATGAAATCGATAATGTACCCGCTCATCCGCGAGAGCTGGCGGAGTTTTTCCGGCTGGTCTTTGAGCAGGGTTTCTACCCGGCCGATAAAAGCAGGAGCTTCGAGCAGCATGAAGATGGTCGTGACCGCGATGAAAAAAACGTTCATGAGCGCGGTTCCCACATTGAGCAGGGAAGAGAATATCTGGGGGACTACCGTTACGAGGCTGGGTACCTGGGCGGTCATCTGCGTGAGATCGATCCCGTGGGCGCCAAAAAAGGCAGTCAGCCCGGCCAGCCGTTCGGTAAGCTCAGCCTGGTACTGGGGCAGGTCGGTCACGATCACGTCAAAAGACTTAAGGACAAGAACAAGGCCGAGCAGGACCACCAGACACGCGACAATGGTAACGATCCCGACCGCCCCGGCATTGGGAATGCCCCGCTCGCGCAGCCACCGGGTTGCCGGGTAGAGGAGGAGCGCCAGGATCAGGGAGACAAGGACGATGCTGACAATCGAGGCACCTTCTTTGATCCCGAAGATGACAAGGATTGCAAGCCCAACGAAGATCAGCGTGCGCTCTGTCCGGGACAGGCTCGGGGCAAAGGACATGATACGGGTATTTTGTTGCCGTATCATACAAACCTTGCCGTTTGGCGCTCTGATAAAAAAGGAGGTTAGAACCCGGGCTGTTCCCGGGCATCCCATCTCTTCATGCCGAGCCGGGCAAAAAATGCTGCCGGGATGAGAAGGATCACGGCGGCAAACGAGGCAAACGGTGCGCCAAAGACCACGGCCGAGAGGATGATCATCGCCGTTCCTGTCAGGATGAGGTAGGTGACCATCACTTTCACATTGTACACGAGCACGCTCGGCGAGAGGCCGGTCAGCCAGATGGTGATCCCGAGGCTGTAGAACGAGACCGAGAGGCAGAGGACAACCGCCGGGAGGGCATAGAGCGCCTGTCCCGAAAGCACGGCAACTGCTGCCACAAAGACCGCGGGGATGACCTGGAGCACACAAAACGTGGCAATCTTGCTTTTTATAACGGTACTAACGCTCACCGGGAGGCAGGCATAAGTGCCAAACGAGTCGAACATCGTGATCCACGTGTACATGGTCGAGGCAATGATGCCCGCAACAAGCGCAAATTCCAGAAGCACCCCGTTTGCCGGAAGGTATCCCGAGAGAAGCGAGAGGAAGAACCAGATCACAATCAACGGGATCACAAACGAGAAGAGGGTCTGGCCCACCATGCCCCCGCTCCGGTACATGTCGATGAGGTCCTTTGCCGCCAGGGGCGGTTGCGGGAAGATGGAGAGTTTTGCCATCACGGGAGTGAGGAGGTTTTCGTGGCGCTTTTCTGCACCGGTGGTCGTATCCGGGTCAAACAGCAGGATCGAGACAATAAAGAGGACAAGAATGGCGCCAAGGGTAAGGACAAGGCCGGTCCACGAGAACGAAAGGAAAAGATTGAGCGGCGGGAAGAAGACCGCCGGGTTCTGCCGGGTAATTACGTCAAGTGCCCCGAAGGCTGCCGCAAGGATGAGAAGGACCGCCGCGAGTGCCGGTCTGGAACGGGCATAGAGCGAGGAGAGAAAAAAGACCGCGCAGAGCCCGGACAAAAACGAGAGCGAGAGGGTGAGGGCAAGGAGCAGGGGAAGCGTGATCGGGATGCCGATAAAGGGCGAGGCCAGCAGGAATCCGAGCGCGAGGGGCAGCACCCAGAGAACGAAGTAATACAGGGTGTCCTTTATGACGAAGTTTGCAAAGATGAAGCGTTCCGATAAGGGCAGGCTCCGTGCTGCATAGGCAAGGAGGCTTGCCTGCCCGAAACGCCGGTTCATAGCCTCATTTCCCAGCAGGCCAAAGGCGCCCACCATGAAGCCGAGCATCAGGTAGTTTGCATGGAGGACGAGCGAGAGTTCGCCGGAGGGGAGGGCCCGGCGCATGAGGGGTAGCATAAACGATCCCATGAACGCGATCCAGAAGATGAGGATGGGGAAGAGCGCAAAGGCAAGGCTCCCGAACATGGTAGAGTGGATCCGCCACTCCTCCTTTACCATGGCAGTAAAGAGATCAAACATGGCCGCCCTTCTGCACGAGCGAGAGGAAGAACTCGTCAAGGTGCCGGTTCTGTGCCCTGAGATCCGCAACGGTGCCGGTATGCAGGACGTTCCCCTTGTGCAGGATCACAAAGCCGGAACAGATCTCCTCGGCAACTTCGAGGATGTGGGTGGAGATGAAGATCGTGTTGCCCTTTGCTGCATACTCTTTGAGGAAATCCTTTACCACATGCTGCATGATGGGGTCGAAGTTGATGAGCGGTTCGTCGATGAGCGCGAGTTCCGGCTGGTGGATGAATGCCTGTGCAAACATCAGCTTCTGCCGGGTCCCCCGGGAAAGATCCTTGCAGAGCACGTCCTTTTTGTCCGCGAAATCAAGGTAGTCAAACCACCATTCCGCTTTTTTTTCGATATCCGGGATCTTCCGGATCGCGCCCACGAACCGGAGGTACTCGGTGGCCGAGAGGAAACTTGGCGGGGTCTCCTGCTCGGGGATGATACCCACCCTTTCGCGGACCCCGACGGGATCTTTCTGCACATCGATCCCGAGCACGGTTGCCGACCCTTCAGTCGGCCGGATCTGGCCGGTGAGCATCTTAATCATCGTCGATTTTCCGGAACCATTCGGGCCTAAAAGCCCAAAGAGTGCCCCCTTTTCCACCGCAAGATCGGCATGGTTTACCGCGACAAGGTCGCCGTATTTTTTTGTGAGGCCACGTGCCTCGATCACATATCCCGTCATTTCCTGCTCCCTGTTGATCGTTTTTCCTGTTTTCCTGTGTGTTCCTTTGTTGTCCGTTTCCCTGTACCGCCCGGTTGAGCCGCAATCCCGTTCCAGATAAAGCACAGTCCCTGTTCTGTCAGGATCTCTCGTTCTTTTTCACCGGTCGCGGCCATGATCCGCGCCGCAAGGCCCGTGAACGATGAGGCGAGCACCGAGCAGAGCAGCCAGGTATCGCATTCGCGCAGGGCACCGGTGCGGATCCCTTCGTCCATGAGTTCGGCAAGGAAGGCAAAGTGCGACATCCCCTCTTCGTGCGCTGTCGTGGAGACAAAAGGCGAGTGGGCGAACTGCTCCATGAACCGGAACTCGTCCGGGTGCGAGATTGCCCAGTCGAGGGCATTTGCCCCGACCCTTTTGATTTTCATCTCCACGTCCGGTTCGCGGTCAACCCCGTTTTTTAATGCCGCTGCCGCCGCTGCCTTGACCTGCCGGTACAGGGTATCGATAAGTTCCTCTTTTGTGGCAAAGTAAAAAAAGAGCGTGCCGGTTGCAACACCCGCCTCCCGCGAGATCAAGGATGTCGGCGTACCGTAAAAGCCCCGTTCGGTAAAGAGCCGGAGGGCGGTTTTTAAGATTGCTTCCCGCTTGTCTGCTGCACGATCCATCCGGTCACCCCGGAATAAGCGCTTCAAGGTCCTGGCAGGAGACCGGCCCGCCATGGCCGGTGTAGACGATCGCGGGCTTTTTTTCCATGACCGTCCTGATGCTCTTTTTCACATCTTCACTGTCTTCGGCAAAGTGGGGAAGGGTCGCCTTGTGGGCCAATACCATCCCCATCACGAGATCGCCGACTATCGCCTCGCCTGTCCCGAGCATCACCGAGAGCGATCCTTTCGTGTGGCCCGGGGTCGGGAGGATCTCCCCGTCGATCCCGAATGCATCGAGCCGGTACGGGGCATCGAGCCGGATCACGGCTTTTATCCCAAGCTCCGGCCGCGGGGCATGTTTCCCTATCATAAACCGCATGACCTTCCCGGTAAACGATGCCGGCACCGCCGGGAGGCTCTCGCCGCGGGAAAGGGCTTCTGCCTCCAGGGAATGGACAAGCACCGGGGCTCCCGTTGCCCCGGCAAGGGCGCCTGCGTTCCCGAAATGATCGATATGGGCATGGGTGATGATGATGAGGCCGAGATCCCACGGGCTGTACCCCTCTTCTTTTAAGACTGCAAGGATCGCCGGGGTATTCCCGGGGAGGCCGGTATCGACAAGGACCGGGCGCTTTCCCCGGATAAGAAAGGCGTTTGCATGGCCGAGTTTGATCGGGCGGACGAGCGCGCGGTCCGGCGGGACTGGTTCAGTCACGGGTCTTCCCCCCCAAAAAGAACGCCCGGACCTTTGCCACCCGGTTCATGCACCAGAGTCCCCCTTTGAGTACCGGGACGATGACCGTCATCCCTCCCTCCATCTCCGACTTCACGTCCTTTAAGAGCTGCGGGATCGGCAGGTGCTGGGGGCAGGCCTTTGCGCACTTCCCGCACTGCCGGCAGAGCCCGGCATACGAGACATCGCCGATCAGGCCCCCGTGCCGCCCGAAATAATGGAACTTCGTGCTCCGGTCCTTCGGGAAGAGGTGGCGGGCATTGTAGAGCGCAAAACAGCCGGGGATATCGACACCAAAGGGACAGGGCATGCAGTAGCCGCAGCCCGTGCATCCGACCTTCATAAGCCGTTTGTAGGTATCCCTGACCCGGTCGATCCGGGCACGGTCGTCCGGGGAGAGCGATCCGGGGAGAGCGGAATCTGCCGCACGGATGTTCTCATCGATATTGGCCTCGTCGTTCATTCCCGAGAGGACGACCGTGACTTCCGGATGGTCCCAGACCCAGCGCAGGCCCCATTCTGCCGGCGACCGTTTCTCCGGGGCCTCGTCCCAGATCTTTTTAATTTCATCCGGCACCGGCCCGGCAAGGTTGCCTCCCCTCAGGGGTTCCATCACCATCACGGCAAGGTTTTTTTCCGCTGCGTACCGGAGCCCCTCGGTCCCGGCCTGGTTATTCTCGTCGAGGAAATTGTACTGGATCTGGCAGAACTGCCAGTCGTACGCGTCCACGATCTCCTTGAAATCCGGCAACTTCCCGTGGAACGAGAAGCCGGCATGTATGATCCGGCCATCCTTTTTTGCCCGGTCAAGGAACGCGAGCACTCCAAGGTCCCGCATCTTCTTCCAGCTCTCGCCGGTCATGCTGTGGAGCAGGTAGTAGTCGATGCGGTCGGTCCCGAGCGTTGCCAGCTGCCGGGTGAGGATCCGGTCCATGTCGGAAGCGTCGCGCACCTCCCAGTGGGGGAGTTTTGTCGCGATCCTCACTTTCTCCCGGTAGCCGTCGCGGAGGGCCTTTCCTAAGATCTGCTCGCTTTTGCCGAAATGGTATGCCGGGGCCGTGTCGAGGTAGTTTACCCCGGAATCAATGGCAAGCCGGATCTGGCGGATGGCCCGTTCCTCGTCAACCCGGCCGGATTTTGACGGGAAGCGCATGCAGCCGAAGCCGAGGATGGAGAGTTTATCGCCGGTCTTTGGGACGGTACGGTACAGCATCATATCACCTTTTCATAAATTGACTGGTCAGTCAGTACGTGTGCATGTTTTGGTATTTAGCACCTGCGCCCGGGCGGTCGTCCACGCATCATTTTAACATCCTTACAGGACTATCATTTCCGGGAGACAGACACGTGCCGGCACGTCGCCGGTATAGCAGGAAAATACCATGACTTCCGGGACGGGCGATACAGGGGATTTTGCCATTGCAGTAGATCTCGGGGCCACCAACCTGCGGGTCGGCCTTGTCGACATCCGCGGTCAGATTTTTAAAACCCGGTCCACCCGGCTCCCGGCAGAAATACCCGATGCACGGGTCATCACCGATCAGATCATCCGGGAGATCCGGGCGCTCGGACCGGATCGCGGCCTGTCGCGGATCACAGGCATCGGCATCGGGGCTGCGGGACCGGTTGACAGAACCCGCACCTCAATTGTCCGGCCCCCCAATATCCCGCTGGATGTTGTCCCTCTTGCCGGCCCGCTGTCTGAAGCGTTTGGTCTTCCGGTGTACCTTGCAAATGACTGCTGCACCGGGCTCCTGGGCGAGGCATACTTTGGCGAAGGGAAGAACTCCGACAACTTCGTGTACGTAACGCTCTCGACCGGCATCGGCGCCGGGATCCTCTCGAAAGGAACGGTGATCCTTGGCCGTGACGGGAATGCCGGCGAGATCGGACATGTATTCGTAGACGAAAAATACGATCTGGTCTGCGGGTGCGGGGGCCGGGGCCACTGGGAAGGGTATGCCTCAGGCCGGTTCCTGCCCCGGTTCTACCGGGCATGGCAGGAGAAGAACGGGGCTGGCGGTGCACCGGTGAACTCTGCGGAGGAGATCTTTGCAGGAATACGAAAGGAGCGCGATCCCGTTTCCCACCCGTTTGTCCGCGAGCTCGGGCGAATCAATGCCCGGGGCATCTCGGACATCATCGTGGCCTACGACCCGGACACCATTGTCCTTGACGGCTCTGTGGCCCTCAGGAACCCCGATCTCATCATCCCGCCAATCCTGGAGTTCATGGACCGGTACCTGCCGGAACCAAGGATCGTGACAAGTCCCCTTGCCGGGAAGGCCCCCCTCCTTGGCGCGGCAGTTATTGCAAGGGGATATGAGACCCGGTACGGGTCGGTGGAATGAGAAAGAGGAGAGGTTCGCAGGGTGCCGGGTTTTACCTTGTACGCGGGAATGTTTCTAGAAAAGTCCGCGTTACCGGCTGTATCCTAAAAAAGAGCGGGCAGATTATCTGCCGGATGAACATCAGCAATTATGGTTTGGCACTCTTTCCATGCCCCGCTGCCAGAGCCTTCGGGACGCTTTTTAACATCTCTTCACGGAAGGCGCTGAACTCCAGTTCATCGAGCTGCTCGGAGAGCAGTCTCCCGCTCCATGCCCTGCGGTACACCCAGTCGATGATCCGGTTCACCGCAAAGAGTACCTGCTCCTCGGTCTCCACCGTCAAAAGTTCCCTGCCCACCTTCGGATGGCGTCCCCGCCGCCCGCCAACCGTTATGAGGTAATGGGTATGAAGCGATTTGAGCAGGTTAAACGAACAGGACTTGACACACATCCCGCACTGGATACAGGTCTCGTCGTTCAATTCGGAGATCCCGTTCCGGATCTTTATGGCTTCTTCCTTACAGTAATAGACACAGGACCCGCATCCCGTACAGAGGCCGGGCGTTCGGATCGGGCGGATCCTCCCAATAATCCCGATCTCGTTTAACATCGGGCTCGTGCAGGCGTTCGGGCAGCCGGAGATCGCGATACGCATCTTGACCGGCATCGCCTTCCCGAAAAGGCTTGCATCGATCTTTTTTGCAAGCGGGATAGTCTCGATATTGGCAAACTTGCAGCGTTCGGTACCGGGGCAGGAGATGATATTGACGACCTCGTCCTTTTCAGACCCGACCGGTGTCCCGTTCTTTTCGAGCTGGACTGCCATCCGTTTAAGCCGCGCCGGGTCGACATGCGGGATCTCGATCGTCTGGCGGGTGGAACAGTGTACCGTACCGGCACCGTACCTCTTTGCGATCCTCGCAATGCCCCGCAGCTGTTCGGCAGTCAGTGCCCCGGCGGGAGCCCGGACCCGGACGGTAACGAGATCGGGGTTACGCTCGGTGATCACCCCGCCTTTCATGTGAATGCCAAATGGGTACTGCATTACCAGTACTGGTGAGAATGCCCTGTATTAAAGTTCGGGTCAGCGCAGTTCCTGAATAATCGCATATCTCCGGCATATCTGACATTCATACCGGGATCCATCACCGGGGCTGTGACAGTTCGATACCACGGATCTCAGGGACTTTTTTGTAAATCGGGTATTTCCGGCACCGGCATTCTCCCTGAGAGCGGCGGCGGAGACAAAAAAGCGTCCCATAAACAAACTCTCTTATCCTCCATGATGCAATCGTTGATCCATGAGCACGATCCTGCGGCGGCAGGTTATCAGGAAATGCAGCGGCATGGACATCCCGCTCGTGGGATTTGCCGCAGCGGACCGCTGGAACAATCCGCCGTTTGAACCCTGGGTTCCCGAAGCGTTCCGGCCGGATCGTATTTTTCCTGAAACAAAGACCGTGATCGTGATCGGCTTTCCCGTCAGTCTCCCGGTTATCGACACTGCTCCTTCCATCTGGTACCACGAACTCTACCGGACGATCAATACCGAACTCGATTCCTGCGGGTACCGTCTTGCCACCTTCCTTACCGAAAAAGGATATCCTTCGGTTTCGATCCCCCGCGACGGCTATGGATCGATAGGTATCCTAAAGGAGAGACCGGCTGCGTTCTTCTCCCACCGTCATGCGGCGTACTGTGCCGGCCTTGGGAATTTCGGCGTCAATAACATGCTCCTTACCCCGGAGTACGGTCCACGCGTACGGTTCACATCGGTCCTGACCTCCGCAGAGCTTCCGGCGGATCCGGTTCTCGAAGACCCTCTCTGTATCCGGTGCCTGCGCTGCGCCAGGATCTGCCCGGTCCACGCGGTCCGCGAAGAAAATTATCCTCAGGGACTTACCGACAAAACTGCCTGCGCCATCCGGTCCGAAGAACTCTTCAACCGCTCCCTCTCACCCTGCGGGTGCTGCATCAAGGTCTGTCCCGTGGGAAAAGACCGCGGGCAGTACGGACGGGAGGATATGAAGATGTATGACGATAAGAGCCCGGCATCGGCGCCGTACCGGCGCGTCCGGGACCACGTACGCTCCTACGGATCGAAGTGAAATCTCTTTAAAACCCGGGAAAAGCCTGCCCTGAAGGATTAAGCAGGCTCCCCTTTTGGCATGGCCCTGATGGACATATACAGGAAATAACCGACCACGCCGAACGTGATGATCGGCGATATGAAACTGGGAATCTCAAAGCCGAAACTGTCGAGGATCATGATGATGCCCAGACAGAAGATCGAATACATTGCCCCGTTCTTGAGGTACCGGTATTTCTTGATCGAGTCCACGTTCCTGACCGTGATCTCCCGAACGATAAGTGCCCCGATCCCGTTCCCGATAATGATGAGCGGAACCGCCATCGTGAATGCGAATGCCCCGAGCACCCCGTCGATTGAGAACGTTGCATCGATGATCTCGAGATAGAATATCTTGCTGATATCGGAGAGGTCTCCCGAGACCATCCTGCGTTCCTGCTCCTCCGCATTCTGCCGGAACCCGTGGACGATAAAGAATGCCGTGGATCCTATCACCGCACCAAACGCCATCATCGGGTTTTTGCCGAGTGCCAGCCAGACAATCCCGGCAAGGAGGATGGACACAATGGCAAAGAACCAGACCCCCTTTGCTGCAAAGAACCGCTCTCCCCGCAGGCCGAAGTTCTTGTCTTCCAGGAAAAGCCAGTGGAAGAAGAGGAAGACTAGGAACGTGCCGCCGCCGATCAGGAGGATGGGGGCGGACTGTTCGATTGCCGCAACTACGGCAGGATCGCTGGAGAAGGTGGCGGTAAGTGCACCCACCGGCCCGAGGGACGGCGTGGACATCCAGACAATCAGCCAGGGGAGTACGCCCCGGATGATAAAGACCGCAAAGAGCAGCCCCCAGATCAAAAACCAGCGGCGGGCCTTCTCTGACATCGTTGAGAGGACTTCCGCATTGATAATGGCATTATCGATGCTTGTAATCGTCTCGAACAGGCAGAGGCCGGCAATGATGAGAATGATCGAAAGGATATCCATGAATCATGATTCATTTGTCGTGTACCGGTATAAAACCTGTGAGCCTGTGTTTTTACCCGGCTAAAAATTTATAAAAGGATGAAATGCCCACCGGATGGTTACTGCATAGAGCTCCGGGGATGACCCTGTTTGCCGGAAGAACACGCCTCTTTTTCTGCCAGAGTTGAATCGGTTCGGCGCCGGGTCTTCGATATCATCGAAGAGAGTCCGCACCCCAGCGTATGGGCTCCGCGCTTCAACATCTTCATGAGCGTGCTCATTGTCCTCAACATCTCGGTAGTAATCCTCGAATCCGTAGCAGGTCTTGCGGCACTCTATAACCCGGTCTTTGTAACGATCGATGTCGTCTCTGTGCTGATCTTTACTATTGAATACATTCTCCGTCTCTGGACCTGCACGCTCAACCCGAAATTTTCATCCGTGGTGACCGGCCGCGCCCGGTTCGCGCTCACCCCCATGTCCATCATCGACCTGCTTGCCATCCTGCCGTTTTACCTGCCGATGTTCATCCCGGTCGATCTCCGGATGCTGCGGGCCCTCCGGCTCATGCGCCTGGTGCGGATCCTCAAGATCGGGAGGTATTCGGAAGCGGCAAAGACCTTCCAGCGGGTGATCGTCAACAAAAAAGAGGAGATCCTCCTTGCGCTCTTTATCCTGCTTATCGTACTGGTCTTCTCGTCAAGCCTGATGTACACAGTCGAGCACGAGGCCCAGCCGGATAAGTTCCCGGACATCCCGCATGCAATGTGGTGGGGGATCGTGACTCTTGCTACGGTGGGGTACGGCGACGTGTATCCCATAACCCCGCTCGGGCAGTTCTTTGGCGGGATTGTTCTTATTATCGGAATCGGGGTTTTCGCGCTGCCGACCGGTATCTTTGCTTCCGGGTTTATCGATGTGATCAACGAACGGCGGCAGAAGATGGAGTACGTCTGCCCGTACTGCGGGAAACGCCACGATGCCGCGGGGAACAAGCTGGATCCCGATACGCCGCCTCCGGATACTTCCCCGGGCCAGCAGGAACAAAATTCCCCGCCGGGATCCTGAGTCGCCCTTACCCCCGCTGTCCGGTTCCAGGAGGCACACTTATCCGATAGGAACGTACATCCCTTTTTACGGGAGGGTAACCGGTTGGCTTTTGACTGCGAACAGTGCGGGGAGTGTTGCAGCCATCTCGGGCTTGTCCACAGTATTGCAAAAGACCATGGCAATTACGAGTTCGTGGTCTTCAACCGGTACACAAACGAGTCCGATCTTGTGACCGTTGACCCGGACAAGCACGCACTCTATGATGACAAGAGCATCTTTGCGAAGCTCCCCGAAGCCTGCCCCTTCTTCCGGCACCAGCCGGGCTCGGAAAAAGCGTTCTGCACGGTCCACCTCACCCGGCCGGATATCTGCCGCGATTATGGATGCTGGCGGATGCTGATCGTGAACCGGAACGGACGGCGTGCCGGCCGGATCATGTTTGCGCGGTATCTCTGCTCGGAAGACCCGTTCGTGACAACGATCTTTGAAAAGTGCATTGATCCGGTAAAGGAACCGGACGATGCACGGTGGGACGAGCTGGTTATCCGGGTGCTGACCGGACACGGGTACACGGTCCGGAAGTGAGTGCCGGACCGCGGGATACCGGAGACGGGGGACCCCCCACCTGCCCGGCAACCTGGAGGGGGGGTGATCCCCACCATGAGAAAAAAGCGGGCGGGGGGTAGGGGTCACCCCCCTCCACCATGTGCCCGGAAAAACAGTACTTTTTGTACGGCCAAAACCCGGGGTTCGCGTGAAATTACCGTCGTGAACCGGTGTACTGGCAGAATTCCCGTGAGTGTTGCGACCCTGCCCGTCCGGGAACATGAGGGGAGGGGGTGACCCCCTCCCTGAAAAAAATGGGTGGGGGGGCAGGGGGTACCCCCCATCCCCTTGTTCCGCACCCTGAACCCATTTATCAGCGGCCGGTAATTGCCACCTCATTGTTTTATGACGCCCCTCATGGTTGTGGGGGTCTTATCCTGTCAGAGGGAAACCGGCAGGGAACGTAATGCAAAAAAAGAGGGAAATCCTCCTGTTTACCCTTGTGTATATTCGAGGACCCCGTTATCCCCGTCAACCGTCGCCACCATGCCGTCAATCAGGCTGTCGATGGGGACCTCCGGCCGGTCGATCATGGGGATGTTAGCAATGATCGCGCCGGTCGCGATGATGGCTTCAGCCTCGGCATTTACGATCGCTGCCGGGGCATGACCGTTCTTTGCCAGGGCATAGATCACGTACGAGCCAACGGTCGAACCCTTGCCAAAGGGAAAGACGAGTACGGTTCCGGCAATCGACCTGCCTTCGAGCGGGTGGCCCTTCTCCACGACAATCCCGGTCTCGGGATCGACCCCGGATAAAAACGAGATCGGCGCCTGGCTCACCATCAGGCGACCCGTCCCTTTCCCCCGTGAGATGCTGCGTCCGCGGACTATCAAAATCACACCACATAAATGGTTGAAGATGCAGATATAAGAGTAATATGGAAGAGACCTCGGTTGACAATGCCGCGCCCTCAAGCGAGCTCAAATACCAGATACAGTTAAACGAGCTCGAGGCAGCGCTTCTCGAACAGAAGGTCAGGGCCGAAGATCTCCAGAAGGAAAATGCGCAGCTGAAACGGGAGAACAACCAGCTCAAGCGCATGCCGCTCTTTGTCGCGGTCGTTATCGATATCCTTGAAAATAATGAGATCTATCTCCGCCAGCAGGGGAACAACCAGGAATACCTGACCCATGCATCCGATGAGATCCGGCCGCTGTTAAAGGCCGGCACCAAGGTGGCGGTCAACAACGCCCTTTCGATTGTGAAAGTGATCGGGAACGTGTACGATTCCCGGGTCCGGGTAATGGAACTCGAAGAGTCCCCTGAGATCACCTATGCGCAGATCGGCGGGCTCACCGACGAGATCAAGGAAGTGCGGGAAGCAGTGGAATACCCGCTCACGAAACCCGAGATCTTCAAGCGTATCGGTGTGGAGCCCCCCAAGGGGATCCTGCTCTACGGTTCGCCGGGAACGGGAAAGACGCTGATTGCAAAGGCCGTTGCCCACGAGGCAAAAGCGACCTTCATCCGTATGTCGGGAAGCGAGCTTGTCCACAAGTTCATTGGTGAAGGAGCCGGCCTTGTCCGCGAGCTCTTCGAGCTTGCCCGGGAACGTGCCCCGGCGATCGTCTTTATCGATGAGATCGATGCGGTCGGCAGCATGCGGACAAATGACGGAACAAGCGGCAGCGCCGAGGTCCAGCGCACCCTTATGCAGCTCCTGGCCGAGATGGATGGCTTCGACAACCGGGGAGATATCCGGATCATGGCCGCCACGAACCGCGTGGATATGCTTGATCCCGCCCTTCTCCGGCCCGGCCGGTTCGACCGCCTGATCCAGATCCCGCTGCCCGACCGGAATGCCCGGCTTGAGATCTTAAAGATCCATTCAAAGAAGATGCACCTGACAAACGTGAACCTTGAGGCCATCGCTTCGATGACCGAAGGATCGACCGGCGCCGAACTCCAGGCAGTGTGCCGGGAGGCCGGGATGATGGCGGTGCGCCGTGAGGCCCCGTCCGCTGAAATGGTTGATTTCAACGATGCGGTCCACAAGGTCAAAAACGACGCACAGCCCGACACCCGCATGTATACCTGATGGTTTTTAGGCATACCGTGGCTGCCGGCACCAAAAATAACGGAGCGCCCGGATGAATATACTCTTGATCCAGCGGGAGGGCATCGATCTCCACCACACCCTTTTTTCATCGGAGACCAGCCGGCTCGCCCTGCGCTTTTACCATCCGAAAAAGATCCCCTGCGGGGTGTATATCTCGGTCTCCACGCTCGGGAGCGCCCTCGCGCTCGCATCAGAGCTGCGCTGGTATATCCGTCGTTATGTCCGGGAACCCCTTTTCCGGGTCAGCCACGGGATCTTCTGCACGCTTACCCTTGCACAGGATATCTATTACGAAAGGACGGTACTCCCGGAAAACCCGTGGGCATTCCGCCGGCTCTATGGGTTTTCTTCCGGAAGGATTCGGGTCCAGCTGGTCATGGCACCGGGATCCGGTACGCAGGACTATGCAGAAGACCTGCGGGGAACCGACACCACGATCGAGGTCTGGTGTACGGAGGACGAGGTGGAAGACCTCGGGGAACCGATTCCTCTTGAAGAGGCCGGTGGAAATACCGGTGAAGAGAGCAAAAAAACCACGTTGCCCGATCCGGATACAGAATAATTACCTTTGCAAATCAGGTTTTTTTGTACTTCCCTGAAGAGGCATATTCCTCTCCCCTCACGACCGCTTATTTTCCCGGCGACAGGAAGGGTAAGAATCCGGAAAAGAACCGTACTATCCCGTCAAAGGGCGAAGCCTCCGGCGTAGTCGTTGGTACCGGGGTCTGGACCGGCAAACTCACGGTTGTCCGGGGAATCTCTGTCGGAGGGGTGGTCGGGGTTACGGTATTAATGGCGATAGCCGGTCTCTGTGATGCAGTCCCCGTATAATACCCGACTTCATCCGGTGTTGCAAACCAGAGCCGGTTGTCGGCATCGGTAAAGACCGTGCGGACACTGTTGGTGGTTCCAAAGCCCCTGAACCGGTCAAGTACCTCCGCTACCTGCCGGTCTTTCCAGACATAGATCCCGTCATCCGTTGCAATATACAGTGCCCCGTCGGATCCGCCGGCAACATCGTTGACTGACCCGGCGCTTCTCCCGAGATCCGAACTGCTGACAACCGGTGTGAACCCGGATTTTGGATCGTAATGGGCAACATCGGTCTCGTTAAAAAAATAGGCGCCGCCGAGCGGATCCTGACGCACGTGGGATAATTTCCCAAACGGCCCGTCCTTATCTGCGATCTGCCGGAACGTAACCGTGTAATTCGCGGCTCTTGTCCCCGCCCATGCGCCTTCCTTTGCGGTTGCGACAAGCAGGGTATTGGCTGCGCTGTCAAGCGCCAGACTGTCCGCCTCGTAAAATCCCGATCCCGCCGGGGAGGCGGGCGGATACCATGTCCACGTGCCACTCCAGTACCGGTGAATCCCGGCATTTCCGGTAGCCACCCACATCTCGTCGTCCCAGCGCTGGAGGGCCCGGATCTGGGTACTCTTCAGGAGTTCCTGGTCCCGGATCACGTAATAGTACTGCCCGTTGAATACCTGGAGCCCGCTGCTGTACCCAATCCAGAGATTGCCATCGGCGTCATATTCCACAGCGGTTACAAAATCGTCCATGAGGCCGGCAGAAAAGTTGTCGCGGGTGACATGCCGTGTACTCCAGGTTCCGGTATAGGTGGAGAGGCCGTACGCAGTCGCGATAGTGACTTCGCCATCGGGACCCCGGGTAAAATCCGTGATCTGAGTGGAATGCACCGAGCCCGCTTCGGGACGGAAAAGGAAGATGCCGCTCCCGGTGGTACTGGCGGCACCTGCCGGCAGGATCAGGCAGATACAGATAAGAAAACAAAAGACGGGATTATATCTCGTGTGCAGCGCCATCAGCGCTCCTTACCGTGACCTTCCCGCTTTCCCCCGGGAAAAACGACACGGTCCGGCCGGCTTTTCCGCCCACTTCCTCTGCTGCGAGTCGCAGGTGGTTCGCGGCAAGAATCGCCCGGACCTGCTGTGCATTCCGCTCGCCGATATTCAGGTTATTGCCGAAATATTCGAACATGCATGCCCCGCCGGCCATCTTTGCCACAAGAGATGCCTTGTGACAGCCGGCCTCAGTGAGTTTTGCGAGGAGAAGGGGAATGGCCGTATCCGCATATTTGCCGGGGCGATCGGATCTTCCGGAACTGTCCGGCAGCATGATATGGACCATCGCCCCGATATGCCGGTCCTTGTCGTAGATGGTCAGGCCTATGCAGGAACCAAGACCTATTGCCATCATCGGCTCGGTTCCCACGTGGAACTCGCCGATTCCGATCATCACCGGCAGCTTGTTCGGAGTAGCAGGATCTGTCATTCCAGGTAAAGGTTTCACGGGCCTGACTTCATCAGGTTCTCAAGGCGTTCTATAAGCGTGGTAAGCGTGGTGGACTCCGGCAGCATGATAATATCGCTGTCTACCTTATGCTCCTCGCAGACCAGTTCGGTCGAGAACAGCAGGACTTCGTTGATCTCCTCCTGCATCTGGGCTACCAGTGTCTGTATGGCTGCGTGTGCCATATCTATGGTGAGCGCCGGGGGGGAGGGGAGCATGATAAAGCCAAGGAGCTCTGCGGTCGCATCGAGAAACGCCGAGGCCATAATATTCCCGACCTCGATAAGGGCACTCTCATCCATCTCGTTGAGCGGCCGGTCCGGGTCGGTCAGGCCGAGCATCGTGTTTGTCAGGTGGACTGCGGACTTTTTCGAGATGTAAAAGATGATGTATCCACCGTGGGGGATCTCTCCCTGCAATTCGAAGACAACGAATGCCGCAGACTCTTCTCCCATATGGTCTGCCAGCTGGGAGATATCCACAACGGTAATCCTCGGAACGCTCATCTCGACAGGGCTCGACAGCATCTGGGAGAGTGTCGTTGCAGCATGGGCTGCCCCGATGTTTCCCAGTTCCTGCATTGCATCCATCTGAACTGATGACAATTTCATGGTTCGATCATTCCTGCATTGTGTTTATATCGAGAACCGGCACAACATCCCCGTCTCCGAGAATGGTCACCCCGCTGATCCCTTTTGTGGTTCCGATAAAACTGCTCAGCGGTTTTACCACAACTTCCTGCTTGCCCTCAACGGCATCGACAGGAATACAGCATTTCCGTTTCTGGTACTGGACAACAATGAGTATCTCGCACCGGTCCGAACTCCCGACCATCTCGTTAAGCCAGAGGATCTGGAGCACTTCATCCCGAAGCATGGTAACGTCGCCTTTCCCGATCCGGTGCATACCGTCCTTTTTGAAATTCGCCACTTCCACGATGCTGCTGATCGGTATTGCAAGGCGCCGGCTGCAGATCCGTACAATCATCACATCGACGATTGCCATGGTGGGCGGAAGGAGCAGTTCAAAGGTACTGCCTTTCCCGGGACTGGTCTCTACCTTGATGGTGCCTTTGAGCGATTCAATGGACCGTTTTACTACGTCGAGGCCGACACCCCTGCCCGAGATGTCCGTGATCTTATCCGCAGTGGAGAATCCCGGCTGGAAGAGCAGATCGATGGCCTGTTCTACCGTGAGTGTCGCAGCAACTTCTGCGGTGATCAGCCCTTTATCCACGGCTTTTTTCTTGACTTTTTCGACATTGATGCCGGCGCCGTCATCGGTCAGCTCGATGATCACATTGTCCCGGTCCCGGTGTGCCAGAAGCCGGACCGTACCTTTCCGCGGCTTTCCGGCTTTTTCCCGGACCTCGGGGGATTCTATCCCGTGATTTACGGCATTCCTGATCAGGTGGAGGAGGGGATCGTTGAGACCGTCCATGACGCTCCGGTCAAGCTCCGTCTCCCCGCCCTCCATGATGAACTCCACTTCCTTGTGGTCGTACTGGGCAACGTCGCGAACGACCCGGGGCAGGCGGTTGAAGATATGGGAGAGCGGGATCATGCGGATGGTCATCATCAGGCTCTGGAGCTCCGAGACCGAGCGCTCCACCATGCTGATCGCCTCGTCCATCTCTTTTATCTTATGCTCCTCTGCGATCTGTTTGAGCCGGCCGCGGTTGATCACCAGGTCCTCGACAAGGTTCATGATATGGTCGAGCTGCGTGATATCCACGCGAAGGTTCTTGATCTCCCGGTTTTTATCTGCCGCAGCGGGCTGCTGCTTTTTCTCCGCATCCGGTGCCTTTTTTACTGCTGCAGCTCCGGTTCCCGCAGGTGCCGCCGGCGTTTCCTCGATTTTGAGCTCGACAGAGGCGATCTCGGTCCCGAGCGCAGCGGTCCTGAGGGCTTCCTCGCCGGCTTCGCTCGCTATGACAAGGTGAACGGTCCCGTCAAAATTTCCTTCATCGATTGCCTCTTTTGACGGCTGCATGGACCGGATGGTGCCGAGCACCTCAAGGTTCTGTATTGCTATCAGGGCCCGGACATCCTTCATCATGCAGTCGGGGGCAACGGTGACGGTCATGACATATACCGGACCCGCCCCTTCAGCCGGTGATTCCGGGGAGTCGGGTGCAACCCCGTCATCTGCGGCGGGG